>Ga0210059_1016542_pt1 | contig 10633 bp, 5 predicted proteins | sample Ectturendosymbi2_FD_188042 | JGI IMG/M metagenome (GOLD analysis project Ga0210059, IMG submission 188042) | Ecteinascidia turbinata endosymbiont from Florida, USA - Sample 2 (SPAdes) (version 2) | ecosystem: Host-associated > Tunicates > Ascidians > Unclassified | place: Key West, Florida... | reverse complement strand
GTATCGCTTCTGAATCACGAAAATTTTTCAACCGAGTATTTTATTTGAAACAAATAAATTTCATCACGGGGGCCCCCTTGCAGCGGGGGGCCCGGGGCAGTGGCCCCCGTTGCCCCCCCCTTAATCCGGCCCTGGCATCGTCAGCAACCTGAAAAGAAGCAAAATATCAACGTTTCCCCCCTGGAAAAATTTCTGCGGATGCCAATGGAAAGGGGGCTTGGGCCATTCTAACGAAGGTTTGCCGATTACTGCTGTACGCAATACTGCTGAACGGAGCTACAGCAAGTTGAGGCTAATCAAAACGTTTCACAGATAAACTATGACTGATGAAAGGCCAACAAATCCGGCAGTGATGTCTATTGAAAGTGAAACTGCTAATTTATTAAAAATGACTGAGTTGACAACGACATTTGCTTTTTGAAAACTTGGAAAAAGTCATTTTCTTAGGTTGAAGCATAGCGAATGCTTAAGTCTGTCTGCTTTATGCGTTGTGTAGAAAATGCTTTCATAAGCATTTGTTAGAATAAATCGATGTTTTTGTTTACATAAACACTGTGTTAAATGCAATTTATTATATATTGGGGGCCCCAACGTCCAGGTTCGGGGGGGACCAACCACCTAGCGGCGGCCCTGGGTTCAAGACATTGTGACAGAACAACAACGCTCGCATGCCATATCTATGAGACCTCGCCCTTCTCACGCTATGAGAAAGGGAAAGTCAGTCCGTACTGCTGCATTTCAGGCAAGACGATATTAGTCAGAATTTTGCTGAGACGAGTTCTGACTGTTACGCAAATAACTGCTGTTGAGGTCCTACAGATTTACAAATTATTTAAACTGCTGCGGCCAACGCCGACTTTGCGAAACTTCTTCGATGGCCACTAGCGTCCGATAAATAGGCTGAATACAATACCCCAATCCAGAGACTAAAGTAGAGAACATTAATTAGTCCTCGAAAAATTAACATTTAGTATCGTTACCGTGCCAACTGAGCAAACAATGTTAATTCATGAAAGAGATTTGTTAGTCTTGTTTAGAGCTAGCTTTTTCTGTCCAAATTTGGCTTTCTATTCGATGTCCAATAAGGCCGTGTGGAAAGTCCTGACTGTGAAAAACTAAAATCTACGTGTGACAATTTAGGAGCTGTGTACAGTTAAGATGTAGGCGGCAAGAAATTATACGAGAAGATTCTAGGTTGCAATATGCTGGTTTCAAGTCGTGCAACTTAAAATTATTGCATCCTGAAGTCCTGACATTCTTCGAATTGCTTTGCAAATAATACTGACCATGGCAGTATGTATTGCAAGCTGCGAACGATCTTTCAGTAAACAGAAACTGGTTCTTTCCGAGCCTCATTGACTAACAATAAGTCAAGGAAGGTTGTGTGATCTAGCTTTAATGAGAATAGAAAGTGACGAAAGAGCGAAAGTTTACTTTGATGAAATCATAGACGCCTTTCTTCGATAAAAGCACGAAAAGTGTTGTTATAATTAATATTTTTGTGTAATTTAACCGGAAAAGGCTGGATATATTTATGTTTCGATGGAATTGTGTTTTTCGAACACAAGTGATACATGATTTGCATTTTATTGTGCAATTCAAATTAAATGTGTTCCATTTTAAAAGAAACGCTCGTGTGCAGTTGCAATATGCTGTTTGATTTTTGTTGTAAGATATACAATTTTGTCAGGCAACACTGTGTAGACCTATAAACTACTATAACGATATTATTTGAACCACTAGCGTACGGAAGGGGGGGGGGGCACTGTGCCATGGTTCCCCCCTTAGACCCTGAAAATAAAAAAATATATAAACAGTATTCGGCAGTGTATACCAAAATGTTTAATTTTAGGCGAATAACACTATTTTGTTTAGAAAAACGCCTCTCAAAGCACAAAATGACGATATTTTCGAAAAATGTGTGGGGGGAATGGCCCCTTTGGCCCCCCCTGGCTACGCCTATGCTTTGGCCCCCCTTCGGAAATTTTCTGCGTACGCCACTGATTTGAACGTTTTGATATGCATCACAATAAATGAATATAGAAGTATGTTGTAGTCGTTATGGATAATTTATATTTTATTTGCCGAAAAGTTTAAAGCAAAAATAAAGACAATTTTCCCGTTTTAAAAAATTTATTTTTTTCACGGTTTATCTTTTGTAAAAATTGTGCCTACATCTAATCTTCAAAATATTAGAAAGGGAGCACATTTAAATTTTGCTATGGGCGCCACTTTGCATAGATACGCCGCTGTGCATCAGTTCCCAAATTGGCCACTGTGCATTTGATTGAAATGCGTTGCATTCACAGGACGTTTAATATGAAATAAATTTACAGAAGATGCCACAATCCATCAAGACACGCCATTGTTCTGGTAAATTTCAAACTAGTGTAAAGTTTTTTGCATGTGGTTACAAATGTATCGTTTCACGCAATCATGCAATAGCTTTTGTGCCATTTGTTGAACCATTAAGTAAAATCCTTTCTGTTTAGAAGTTTTTCTAACAGGCAGAAATGAGAGAAATGCGATTGGCTTAAAATCCTTTGATTAGTTCTTTCCTTTTTTGTTGTATAGAAATATTTCTTTGTTGTTCTTGCATTTCTGTTCGAGTGATTTCACCAAAGTAGCGAGCCTAAACGAGGTGTATAGCTCTTGGAAAAATGACCAACTTCGTACCGTGAGACAAGTAACTTGTTCGTATAAATTTGTAAAGTGACACAGACGTTTATTTGTAAAAGAGCCAGAAAAAGAGTGGTAAAATGGTTTGCAGTAATATTTGCCTAAAATCGGTTGAATGCAAACTTTAATTCAAATCCGTTCATGGTAAGTTTGCAGGTTAGACAGATACTATTGTGGTTTAATTTAACTGTTTGCATTTAATTTAAAGAAAATTTAAGTGTGCAATGAAGTTGAAAACAAAGAAAAAACATAAGCCTAAGAACAAGCAAGAAGAATATCCAGATTCACGCAATCCATTTTCACCTGATTTCGACGAGTTTTCAGCAGATAAAAGCAACAAAAGAAATCGAACTACATCTGATGCCGAGGGTTTGAAAGGAAAAAAGAAAAAGATAAAAAAAAACAAAGCGAAACAGAGTTTTAGCGTAAAAGACAAAAAACGCCAAAGGGCTGTTTCTAATGCAGTTGCAACCCAAATAGAAGTAGAGGGAATTTCAAGATCATACAGAACACCGTCTGTCGTTCTGCGTGACAACACAAACAAGGACCCGTTATCATTAACTCACGCTACTCAGGACAAGCAGACTTTTCATGACGGAACTAAGGATGCTGTTCGAAAGACAACTGTCAGTAAAGGTAGGATAGAACCTGCAACTGGGCATAAAGACGTCGAAAAGCCATCGGCATCCACAAATAAGTCCAAACAAACAAAGAAAATGTTGCTAAAAAAAAGAAAAAAACAGCAAAAAAGCAAAAACGGTCCTTCAGAAGAAATCGTTTGTGATAGCAGCCAGAACAAAATTTACTCCAATCATTCTCCTTCATTCGTTAAGCGCGATAATATTTCTTCACGTACCGCAGAAACGGCCGTGAATGCCACCCGAGCTGAAGCAACTTTTGGTGGTTCCAACAGAGTATTGCAGATTAAGCAAGAAGCGGGCGTACTTCCAGCAAACTATTCTTCTCTACCCAGCAGTGGAAAGCAAAGCGCTTTAAACGCTAAAGTCGACCGCCACCCTCAATGGAAACGATACAGTGCCGGAGATACTACTTCGCTTGAAAAAGGTTTTCATGAGATTTCAGGCAATAGTTCAAGTGCGGATAGAAATCAGCAACCGTTAAAATCTAAACACTCTGGAGATGACGGGCAGGCTGTACCATCATATTCTGCAGGTAGCAGAACAACAGCAAATGTTTCTGATCAAGCCCGTCCAACTCGTCGTCGCACCAGTTCGGTAGTAATTTCATCAAAGGAAAGGCGCAAGAAAAAAAGGCTACGGTTGGCAAAGAAATGGAGGAGGATTAGAGAAAAAGACAAAGAAGTTACCCTAAACGGTAAGCTGGATTTTAAAAACTTCTTTACTAAAGCTTTATAATAATCTGGATGTTAAGAAGGTTTTTCCTTTTAAAAAATCATATAAGGTCTTTACCTGCAATAATTAGGAAGTTCCAGCATTAAAGTATGAACGGAGAATCCATCTGCTGTCGATTTGACTTTTGCTGGCTTTGGCTGCTATTTTGTCAAAACGGTGGCTGTGTTTTAATGCAACAAACTTGCATCTCTGCCTTGAAGGAAAAATTTGAACAACCACCCCACGGCTGTTTTGTTGAATATATCAGAAACACACAAAAACCACAATTATTTTACGTAAAAAAACATTACTTTTATATTACAGCATGTACTTTTATGTGCTTTCAATAACGTACTTTAGACCAGAGGTTCTCAAATTTCTCCTACCTTTCGACCCCTGAGTGCATGAACTTTTTCTCGCTAACTTCAACTCCTAAGCTGCTTAGTTGAGAAAAAGCAATATCTTGAAAATCTTACGTGATGGACGAAATCTCATTTGAGATTAACAATTAACGAACTAAAATAATCTTAGTGTACAATGTTACTTTAACCGATTCAAAATGGTAGTTGACCAGTGCTATCATGCAAGAAGACACTGTGACCTGATTCCTGCTTCACTTTCGTGGACCCCAGGTTGGACAAAAATAGACGATAGGAAGGTTAGATGAGTCTTTTTACTAACGACTTCAAAGTGCAAATTGCGATTTTAAACCATAGTTAGAGTCATATTTGCGGAGACTAAGCGAGATGACTTGAGCGATCACACGTTTCAAATGAAGTTAAAAGGAGCATACCGCTATTAGCAACTTTATATTTCTTGCTTGCAGGTGGTGACGAGTCAACAGAAACAGTTGGTAGAAATGTAAACCCAATACCAAAGGTGGTAGTTGAAGACTCTCAGAAGGTTGAGGAACTACGAGAAAAAGTGGAAGAAGTAAAAGATCTTGTTCAAACAAACGTAAACGCTCAGCTGGAGAAGCGACTTAGTGCTCTACAGCAACTAGAGGAACAAACTTCCAAAATGGAAACATTCGCACACAGTTTTGCGGAAGTGAGTAGCATGGAGAGTGCACGTAAAAAGGCCATGCCACTGGTATTGTGCATAAGAATTGTTATCAATGGTGAACAAACAATTGCATTTTATTTCAAAAATGACTTTTATTCGAAAAATGTTCGCAGGTCCAGTAAGAGCTACCCGAGGTCATTTCTGGCGTTAAATGTTTGAACACTGCCCAGTGCCCAGGATGTGACATTTTGAATAAATGATAAAGTTGTCCTTAAAAGTTATGTTGGTGCGGTAGAAACACGCTTTTATAAACGTTAATTAAAATACATGGACATTTCTATGGATATAAATACTTTGTGTTAAATGCAATATACTGTATATTGGGGGCCTCAAAGTCTAGGCTTGAGGGTGCCCCAAACAACCTAGCTCCGGCCCTGCGACCCACCGCGTTTCTCCGACTCACCACTTATTTCAGCAAAATTAAGGTAAAACTTATAGCTTTCATAAATTCATTTCACCTGTGGAAAGGTTAGTTCCCTTTCCTCCGTTATGATGCGAAAGAGTCACAAGTAGAACGTCGTATGTACGTTTGCACAAAGTGATAAATTTAGTGCTTTAACGTATTGAAAAATAGTACGCAATAGAAAAAAAGGCTTAAAATTAATGATGTTCTTCTAACGATTTTCTGTCATCTCTGGGTTTTCAGCTCAAAATTCAAATAGGGTGGTTTTCATAAGTCTAAAACTTTCTAAGTTCTGATCTCAGTAAAACTTCTCTCTCTGCAATCTGATACGGAAGGCACCCTTTTTAACCCACTGCAGGAAGGAAATAATTTTGCTATTTCAAAGCATTTGAAAGTGAACACACAGTTAAAGAGATGTTAGAAACTGAACTGGATATTTACTTCATGATGGCTTCGTTTATTTTAGTAAATGAAATATTATAAGTAGGCAAACAAAAGTCAATAAAGTCAAAAACTTTCTGCCTTTTTAAAAGTTTATGAAACGTTCACAAACCAAATTTCACGCTGATACCATGAGTCACTCGGAAGTTATTAGGCCAAAAAAAGTCAAAATTTATCATTAGGTCAAAATTTTCTTGCAGCAGAATTTTTTTCTCGTTATCAATATTTTATTAAAGTTGCAACAACAGATTTTGATATGTTTTTGCAAGTTTAGTTGCAACTCTGAAATAGTAATGGGCTTATTACAACTTATGACATAATGATGTTGCTTAACCCACAACTGGACCATTGAATATTAAGTAGATTTGGCATGACAATGCAAGAAACGTGGTCTTGCAGTACTTGGTTTGGCAAGTGTTCAATCTATTATGCATATATAGTTTTTAACTTTATGATATTCTCAGATTTGACTCTACTGTAGTTATAAATGTACTTATCAACATATCATGCCTAAGGTTAAACAACCAAATTCTTCAAAAGTTCGAAACTCGTATACTGCATGAATATCCTTCTGAGTTTACCTCAACACCTAAGGGTGAATTATTTTGCAAATTCTGTGGCTGCTTCAAAAGGTTTATGGTGGAAGCACATCGCCGCAATGCAAACATCAAGGAGGCTCGTTTCATGAAACTGAAAAGTAGCCAGACGTTTTTAAAGCATGCTATACGAGATTTTGCAGATAAACTACTTTTGTTTCATTTCAACAGATACGCTTTGTATTCCACATTTCAACTGAAAACGCAGAAAATTGGTAGGTTAAAATAAAGCCAAAATTTGTAAATTATGAAATAAAAATTTTAAGTTTTTAGGTCAAAAAATTGGTTACCCTAATTATAAGTATTTAATCATGTTGTGTCATATATGATGAGTTTATTAGTCATAAATGTACTGATCACTTACGTAAATATTTAGGTTACTCATGAAACCCGTTTAAAGAAACAAAGTCAAGCTCGATGTTGTGGAATATGTTCAAAATACCGTTTATGTTGGTATATCTGTGCGTGCGAACGTGGTATAAAAAAGAAAAAAAAGAAGAAACCTCCTGTCAAAGAGCAAGAAGCAAGACCCTTGTGCCGAGGTTGGATCTCTTTGCATTGTGTTCTGCAGAAGATACGCTTTAGTAGTACTCACCAACGTCACGAGGGTGTAAAGGACATGCGCACTTTAAGTGCAACGTTGTAGCGAGAACGAAATTGGTCCAGACGGCGGTACAAGGTTACAAAATTAAGAATACCATCTAACTGATTGGAGGTTTTGGAGATGTTCATGGCGTCAACGGTGCAAAAACGAGTAATTTTTCTTCAGTTCAGGATAGGTAAAATGACGATTTTCGGGGCATTCTTCAGGGGTCGATTAATTCATCTTTGCTCCCGAGTGCCACTCATCTCTTTGACACAGCTGGTTATGCTCCGTGTCACCTGTTTTTTGGATTTACCTGCAGCTACATTTTGTAAAATATATCTGCAAATTTAAATTTTAAACCCATCGATCTACCTACCACAAGGGATTCATGTCATATACCGGTTGTTTCCTTTGAGAAACTTTTCAAATTTTTGGTTGCATTTACTTTTTTCGTAATTTTTTAGTGACTGTGACATTATAGGACCATCCATGGGTGTAGTGGGACGGGAAGCGTGGGAAAGGCGTTCATGTTTTCGTTTGCGCTGTAATGAAAGTGAATACTTCATTAATGTTGATTTAAAAACGAGTTTTAAGTGCTGTTGAAAATAGCTAGTTTTTTGGATGCGTTGCCAGACTTCTTTTTTTTCCACTACACCCCTGATTAGGACCCGACTAAAGTGTTATGTGCCCTGTTAATGCGTAGCTTGAGCTCTTAGATTAAAATTTTTCTTTTTGCATAAACGGAATACTTGAAACGACACGGGTAAGTTTTTGTGTTAAATTTCTCGCGTTTACAATCATGCCTCGAATTTTTCTGATAGATCTGCTCAATTTCTTTCCCAACATTAAAAACAATTATAACATACACAATTACTCCCACAGTACTTAACGGGTTCCCATCTTCAGGTTCCACAGCAAGGCCCTGAGCTCTGTGCCCAATGTACGCTTTGCTTAAGAGTTGTAAATTATTTTCTGATAACGCTATACCCCTTAACGTCTTTCTATAATTCAAAATAAAGGAAACTAAATTTGGGTCGAGTTTGCAGCGTAAAATCGGCAACTTTCTATGTCAACGATTTTTTACTTCGTTAGGGATGACATTGTTTCAAATACCAAGGACCTTTTTTGTAGGTTATCGTGCTATCATTAAACCAGGCGTCGACTGACTGGAAATGTACCATTTCTTAGTTAAATTTAGACCTAAAAAATATAAAAGCTAAAGGACTAGGGACATATTCATTCACTTGACATTTCAGAAACCGTGGTGATCGAAATGTAAGATTACTTTTTCCGATCTGTTTGAAGCAAAGTTCTTTGTTTGCTTCCAGCTGATGCGAACGAAGCTGATTCAGACGATGACGTCTACGCCAACACCGAACCAAGCAGTTCTGCGAATTTCAAACACGGCTCCGCGTTCAGTAGTAGGCTGGATTTGCCATCAAAACACGTGACTCGTGACGGGTCAGCTAACAACCGTTTATCTGCAGCATCTCTAGTGGATAACCTGCGAAACAGCAAGATTTATTTAAGTCTGTCCCGATCGTCGCTACCACTAAAGCTAACTGTAAGGTGAGTTTCGCCTGACGTTACCCGGAGCATCAGAATTTGGGAGCGCCTTTTTTAATTATTTGAGGTTGTTGTTGCAGAAAGCAATTTAGGCTTAAGAAGTTGACTTTACACGTGAGTAAAATCCACTTGCACAATCAAAATAACATAAAAGTGCAATATGATCAGGGGCGTCGTGTTAGCAAAAATGGCGAGGACAGCAGGTATGTTAGCAATGTGTAAGATGTGTTTTGCACAATTCCTTCCAAAAAAAACAAGTGAAATGTATATGAAAAGGCCTTCGGATTTTTGTTCACCGAAAATACCTAAACACGTCAGCTCATAGAACTCCTCGTCTCGTACTGCTACAATTGTGACTTGACTGAGGAACACCTTCCCTAGTTCTTGTAGGCAAGACGTCACCAAATATGGTTGCATCCAGTGCAACGGCATGTTCAAGGCGCTGCGAAAACAAGTACAGTATTTTTGTTACATGCGTTATTTAGTAGGGGCAGTGGTAGTCAGTGATAGCCAAAAGTAAACTGTTCCAAACATTGTGCAACTGCATGAGACAGGCTGTAAAAGTACCTTGGTAAAAGGACAGTTTTTATATGCACTGCACAATGCTGACAGTTATACTCTTCAACAGCAACTGTGATTAAATATCTATGACGTTTGTACTTTATTTTCAAAATTTTATGGCAACAAGTTACTTCTACGAATGTATAAAACCAGGTCCGGGCAAATTTTATCTCTCCCGGCTACATTTTCAGGTGCCATTGCAGACCGGCCACACGTTAACTGATGTAAGATTAAATAGCATATATCTACCCAGTTTGTTTGTTGGTAATAATGTTAATAATAGTCCATAGGATGGAGGTCAAAGATAAAATAATGTAGTACATAACTTAATTAATGTGAGTAATGTAGTTGTTTCTCATCGAAAAGTGTATCGAAATCAAGTGAAAGGCTTGTGATTGAGCGCCGTAGCAAGTTATCCAAATTGATGTCCGTCAGATTGTTTCTTAATTTGTTTTTATCGTCGCGATTTTTGAAAATGTGGCTTCGCACACATACGAGCTGGAAAAATGACTAGGGATTTACTTACGAACAGATATAAAAAAGAGAGGTTTCAGCAATGATTGAAGAATTGAAGTAACTGTCAATGAACATTTTTATTTTTGCTGCATAAGCTTATGTTTAGCCAAACGTTTATCTACATAAAAATTCTCAAGGCTGCAGGCTACCATATGCAAGCCTAGGAGCCACAAGTGGCCCGAGGGACGGACTTCTGTCCACCCCTGTTTGAAACAATCACATATTTTCAGTTTTGTTTAACTTTGTACAAGGAAGTGTGTTGTTACTGCAACTCAACATAATGCAATAACCACTGCGGTGAATTTGATTTATTTTGTTACCTACGACTGATGCGCCCCCGCAGACTGCAACGTGCGCGTTTAGTTTGTCTAACGCAGTCGTTTTCAACCTGGGGTCGCGATCCCCATAGGGTCGTGAACCATTTTTGGAAGGGCCGCGAAGAGATATTTTATGTACGCAGCTGTATTACATTTGCGTTATTCGAGTTTTAGATGGGGGTCTTTGGGTTGTAGTGGGTTGCTATAATGTGTCGCGGCAAAAAAAGGTTGAAAACCACTGTCCTCACGCCATGACTGCTCTGCTGCTCGCTGTTCAAACCATTAGTTCAGTGGTTCCCAACCTTTTGTGATGCATTCCTCCCTTGGCTCATTTTGGAACTTTTCATTCCTCCCCTATTACACAATTTCAGCAGGGCGGCTGAAAAGGTTCAAACGTCATTTTTGCGATGACTCAGATCGCACGTTGTGGGTTGAAGTATAATCCTAGTGGCGTTGTTGCGTCCTTTCAATAAGCCTTTATTGTACGATAATTAGCTCTGTTTGGTGGCTTCAAACAAGCAGCAAGTTTAACTGGGGAAATGTCAAAAAAA
>Ga0210059_1016541_pt1 | contig 10634 bp, 7 predicted proteins | sample Ectturendosymbi2_FD_188042 | JGI IMG/M metagenome (GOLD analysis project Ga0210059, IMG submission 188042) | Ecteinascidia turbinata endosymbiont from Florida, USA - Sample 2 (SPAdes) (version 2) | ecosystem: Host-associated > Tunicates > Ascidians > Unclassified | place: Key West, Florida... | reverse complement strand
CTTAACGAGGGTTCCTATTTTATTGTGTCTTCTACCCCATAACGCGCAACAACAACAGTTAGTAGTGGAAGATGTTAGTACGCTTATTTATGCACAATACATTCTTCAACGTTCATCATTGTTTAATAAACGCTCCAGACAGTCATTTTCTTCAGTTCATCTTGAAGTGACGGAGGAGTACTTTTTCGTCGTACATTGTTGTCTTTTATATTTCAGTATGTTGGGGTTATTTTTAACCACAACATCACTCCCTCCTCCAGTTTGAACACACATATTTTCATGTTTGTTCAAACTTTGTAGAGTTACGGTTGATTGTAGTTCTCATCGGATCAGTGTCGTTTTCATTCCTCTCTTCCATTGCTGATAGTTATTATCAGATCAGTTTCTTCTCTTCAGACTACAGATGTCGTTCTGATCAGATCTTCTATTAATGCCTCACTTTGTTTTCCTTTGTAGGCTTTTTTATGTGCCAATTTTATTTTTATTGACGTACAGCTCCGTTTCATTTTCATTAGTCAGTTTATTTCCCTATTTTTCCTATTTAATTCCTAGTTTGATTAATCGTATCTATCTTGCTAACGTTCCATCCTTTTATCGAACACCACTCTGTTGTTCTTGTGTGCTGTTCTTTTTCCTAATTATTTTAACAATTTTGTTTTGTCTCGCTGCCATATTATTTTTATCAAGCGTAACAGATTTGTTTTGTTGACAGCCTTCTCAAGCACCACCAAGAGAAGTTTGCAACCACATAATGACAAATTGCTGATTGGTAGTCAACAATTCCTCATCAGTGTTCATGTTCTCTGTTCTTGCTTTTTCCCTAATCCTATTTGACTTTAATTTTCGCACTGCAGTTTTCAGTGGTCTATGGTACTATTCACTTTTTCAGTCGCGTAGGAACATAACCGTTCATTGTTGTTCCCCTGGGTAATGACAACAACATGCTATGTTGTCCATGATAGACTTCCACATTGGAATGCCTTGGATGACTCAATTCTTAAATTCGTTAGTAAGTTTCATTCCATGACACTTGCTTTCCTTTCGGCTCGCAAGAGAATTTGTTATGTGGCTCACATATTCAATTCATTCCCACTTTCACAATCATTCCTTGTTTTCTCACAATCATTTTGATTATGAATATTTCGTACCGTTTACGTATTATGCGCTGTTGTTGTGTATTATTTTTCACTCGATATTTTTATTTTTTTATTTTATAAGAGGTTACGCTTTCCCCCTTTTATCTGCAGGCGTTCTTCCTCATTTCTTGCGTTGGATTCGCTTCATTTCCCTGCGTCTCCTTTAACCTCATTTCTGGCGTTGGTTTCGCTACATTTTAATTATACGTGCTGCAAGGCAGTTCACGTTTTAATTCTTTTTACACTGCGTGCTGCAAGGCAGTCCACACTTTATTTTATTCTAGCCTTCCTCCGCTAGTCTCCCCCTAATGGATTTGCTTGCGGCTGGTTATGATGCCAACTCTCATGACTAATTCATGAGAAAATGTACAGTATACGGTCTTTCGTCCACGCTTCACTTCTTACAGAAGGTGTTATTTACACTGCTTGCAAGATTCCTTGCATGCGGTCCACACTTTCTGCACGATTGTGGTGTTCGTCAACTTTATATACAATGATCATGGGGTATTTTCCACGCCTTACGTTTCCGTAGTGTGTTCGCATACCTTCGCAGTATCCTCCACTCCTGGCATTTCTGCCGTGTGTTCAGCTACTTTTCCAGTATTCTTCACGCCTTGCATTTCTGCAGTGTGTTCGTCTACTTCATCATTCCATAACCAGTTTTGAAGCACTTGCCTACTTGGGCATTCTTTTTGTATGTGTCCCCTTTTTCGGCAAAAGTGACACCTTTTCGCTGACCGTTTTATTGGTCGCTTGTTCATGGAGTGCATTGGTTTAACTCGTTTTTCACATAATTCCTTTGTTTCAGAGTTTGATTCGTGTTTCTCAGGAGTTATTTTACTCCTGTTCTTACTTTGTCTATTTTCTCCTTTATTAGGTTCCACCGGTGGTTCTTTATAGATTCGTTTCTTTTTACTCTCGTCATCATTCTTCCTTGTTGGTACCATGGTTTCTGTTACATTGCCCCCTTGTAATTCTGCTATATGTTGCACCAACTTTTCATTTTTCGTTTGTAGTTGGGCCGCTTGTTTTTTCAACCTGTCGGTTTTCCAATCAAACATCGTCTCCTTCATTGCACTCAACATTTTCTCTTATTTATTTACTCTAATTTTCCTTATTCAAATAGAATATACATTTATGATACTCATTACTATGATGCGAGTAAATTCTTATTCAAATAGAGTACATATTCATAAAGCATTCTGCGACTGACGACATCGTTGTATGATATTCTTAGAGCACCATCGTCAATGACTATGTTTCATTTATGAGATACACATGACATAAAAATCATGGTGTTTAAAAGTATGTTCAATTGTCACTCATGACCTCGCTTACGACCACACTAGATTATATACAATTCCCTATAATTATTCCTGATTCACCACGATGATTGATAATGACATAATGACTCTGTTACTTGTTACTATAACACTTTTCTTAATCAATCGTGTTAATGATTAATTAATTATGACATAATGACTATTACATCTATTTTTCAAGGTGAACATCTTTATATAATCTTGATCTTTACGCATACCGGTATCCTTTTCTTTCTATGTTTTAACTTAATAATCATAACTTTGTAATTATTTAGCGTTTTACGGTATACCGTTGATAGTGACTTCTAATTACGCTTACTCTGACAGTTATTTGCATAGCATGATAGTGATGAAACTTTTACTCAAGTTGGTTTATTTCAGCGGATTGTTACTGACTCTCTCATTCTCATTCTTACTTCGATATCTCAGGCTTTCATTGTGCTCGAGTGCCCCAGCCATGTGTCGTTCATTGCGCTTGTATTCGTAAGGCTGCTGGTGCATTCCTTCATCAGTTTCATCATACTGATCTCTTAACCATGGCCTTCTAGTCTGATAACCTCCTCTGCCTCTGATCGGGACTCCTCTATACCCGCTTGATCTTCCCCTTATCTGGCTCCAACCACCTCTGTGTTGATTCCAGCTTCTCTCGTGGTACCAGCGTGGTGGTTGGCGCTTTGGACAGTCCCGTTTAAAATGTCCTTCTTCGTGGCAGTGGAAACACTTTAACACGGGTTTTTCCACACTTATATCCTGTGCTTCTTTGATTATTTCTTATGCTGCTTTGATTACTTCTTGCTTTCGCTGGGTTGACACCACATAATTTAGTTTCTTATCAAAACTGCTGGTGTCTCGCTGTTTCATGGTTGCCGATGAAGTGGAAGCTTCGACCACTGTAACTGGTAGGTCTTCTTCTCGGTTTTCTTGATCACTTCGCATTAAGCTCATCACTCTCAGAGTCTTTAGCAGCAGTCCGCTTTCCTTTGTCCCTTTTTCCGTTGCTTCTTCACTTGTTTGTTTTTCTTCGTGTGCCTGAGTGATTTCTGCTCCATATTTTGAGCCTTGTAGCTTTAACCACATTTCCAGTTCAGTTAGTTGTGTTTTGAGTCTGTATTCTCCTATCTCCCACTCCCGTTCCTCTTCCTTAGTCATGGTTTGAGTGGCAGCTTTCCTCAAATTTACTCTGAGCTGTATCAGTCCAAATCTCAATTCGTCTTCAGTCTCTTGCAATAATTCCATCGTATGCTGCATCTTAACCTTTTTTTCGGTTATGATGGTCACTACTTTCGTTAATTCCTCAGATAATTTTTCTCCTTTTCTGGCATATTTTTCCAAACTTCTAAAGTCTTGTTGTTCATGGTCTGGTTGGTACCACTCAGGTGTTTGCAATTGATATTCTTCCTTGTCTTCGTGCTCTTGGGGCGACCCTTTTGGGGTTTTCTCGTTCAACAAATTTTCTTCCTCCATTTTCAGCCAGTTTATTTAATTTACAGAAAAATATGTTATATTTTCCCTAATACCTTATTCAAATAGAATCTTCACTTTATTGTGTTTAATAGCTCATTTCTTTATTTACTCATTTTGTTTCTGCCTTTCATCAGCATTCTTCAAGGTGCACAGAAACTTCTCGTATTTTGCCTGACTTTCTTCGTACGTTGGCGATTTCACGTCATAAAATTGCTTTGTTTTAATTCGTAATCGTTGCGGTCTTACTGGCTTGTTTTGTTTAAATGGCAACGACTTCATTTTTTCCATTGGGTTACTCTCATCATTTTCGTCCCTTGATTTTTCGTTTTCAGACATGTTACACTCTTATTCTTATTTAACTACGACTTGCTATTCCGCTGCAGGGTTAGCATATAATTCGCTTATTATTCATGTGATGACTGTCGGAAAGCTTAAGGTATGAGTATCATTGTGCTTTACTATCTGTAATGACCCCAAAGCCTATAACATACTATTAAACTAACGGTCTACAATCCTTGTTTTTCCTTAAAAGGTTTTTTAAAATTTAAAATTTTATTGAGCATGAGCATGCCAATGCTCCACTCCCCTTTCCAAAAGAAATGGTCTTATTTGCTGGGCTTGTTAACGCACGAACAGCAGTGCATTAGGGGGTGCATAAAGCTTCCGCGGTGCCTTGCGGCAACCGGCAGCCACATAGCGAAGGCCGATTTAGCCTTCTAGGCCGACTGCAGCTTCACCTTCTTCTGCTATGGAAACTTGCTGCTGTTCCTGCCTTAACAAACCAGTTATTTTAAAAGGTATGGCTTTGTTAATTTCTGTATCATCCCCATGTCCACTACTTGGGGCTGTCGTTTATTTTGGTATTTCTTATATCCGTGTTTAAGACTTGCCCCTATCATTATTACCAATATTATAATTACTCCTATCGTTAGTATGATTTGTAAAGGGTTCTTCAACCAGTTTCCAACGAAGCTTGTTACTGCGCTCCCTACATCCTCGACTACATTTAGTGGATGTTTTATCACTTTCTCAAAGGCTTCTTTCATTATTTCCCCACTACGGTGTAGTGATAAATTATCTAATTCGGGCACATAGTGTATGTTTATGGGCGCTGGTGCGGTCGCATTTACTATTCTGGTTTCGTTTCGGGCTTTACTGAGGTGTGCTGCTATGTCTTGTTGGAGCTTTAGTTCAGCTTCCACATGGTTTCGTTGCTGTATTGCCGCAGTGAAGTGACTACAGGTTTCATTTATGAGATCCTTGTAAATTACGTCACCGTTGGTCCCTAATACATTTACGAGTTGTTTTTCAACCCCCTGTAGGTGGATTAATCCGTTTCTCAATCCCCACCTATATCCTATGCCTCGTTGTAGAAACGGTTTTGACTGATTCAAAGCGCTTACTATGGTCTTTAATAAAAACGTCGCTGCGTCATCCATCTGTCTGTTCGCGGTGGCTTCTCTTAGATGAGCCCTGGAAAGGTCGACAAAAACTTTGTTGTTCCTATCAATTTGCTGTTGCAGAATGACGTTTTCTTGCGCTTAAGTCTTTACATTATTTAATAACAGTTCGACGGTAGTCGCGTCCTCTTCTGACAACTGCGCAACCTTCGCATTTAAATCTTGTATTTGCCCACTTAAGCGTTCTATGGCGGAATCTGCTTGCCTGAATCTGGCATTGTTGCGGTCGGCTCTAGTATTCATTTCGTCATTTAGTTCTTGTTCCACTCCTTGTATGCCCTCATATCCGGCGTAATCAATCGCTCCTTGAACCGCAAAAGCCGTTACTATGGCTATGGCAGCGAAGATCTGACGTTTATCTCGTACCGTGTCATGAGGGGGAAAGAAGATCACGTTCTGTGTTGAATCAGGTATTATGGAACGACTTTGATAAGGGTCATAAAAGCTCTTGTCATATCGAATTTTAGTTTCCAAGTCTACCATGGTCTTATTGCATTTTGCCGTTGTCTGCTTGGTAAGACAGTTCTTTCCCCACATCACTGGGTATTCATTTATGTCATGAACTCCTCCAGTGGGTGTATTGACTGCGTTAAGATTAATATGGTTACCCCCCATCTCTCTTAAACGAGTATAATTTCCGTGCGATACTATAGTGGTTAGTCTTAAAGGAGCATGGCCCTCACTGTATTTCGTTGTGTCTTCTTTCAACCGCCATGTAGTTAGACTTATGGGTTTATCTTGATGTATCCACAGGAAAGGCGGCCCCGTGGATGTCAGTCTAAGAGGACCTGGTGTGAAATCGCATTGCAAGCTACTGCCTGCTGCCCATCCGAACCAAGGTCCTACGCTCGTCATTGATTTCGCGTATCCTGTTAGGACGTAGGGTATCTCCATATAATGATCATATAAGGTTAATTTGTTTAGGGTGGTATTTTTGATTTGGTAGGAGCAATTCATAGAAACTGTGGCATATCTCCCCAAATAGCTCGTTACCTTTTGCGTTATACTTTTCTCATATCGTGGGAGTTCGTTTCGGGGTTGTGTCCAATTTATGGCCTTGACTCTGGCTTCTAGCTTATTTTCATACGAGTGCTTTATCACATTACGAACTTGGCTAGCCGGCATCCATGCAAAATCTCGCACTCCCTTTTTCCATCTTTCGATGGCATTTATTGCCGTTAGCTTGCGGTGATCTAAATGTCGGTCAAATACCAAAACCTCTGGTGGTCGCGGCTCTCTCATAGCAGTTATTTCACCTCCATCAGGTGCCTTGCGCCCAGTCAATTGATATTTATGCCTATATGCCCAATTTCGAGGTTCCGTTAATTCTGGTGATAAGATATTATATATGTCAAGATTGGCGCGTTCCTTAAATCCTACCCACAGGGTAAAATCGTCAAACAAGCGCGTCCATCCATAAGCAGTTGGCGCAACTATCTCAGCGAAACAATGACAATCTTTTACATAAAAAGAGTAATTAGACTTGTATATCGCATCCTTGCCAAATCTGGCTTGAGCATGGGTGGTGGTATTTACACCTACTAACCCAAAATGTGGATGCGCATAAATTTGATCTACTGTAGAATTGGTTGCCATACCCGCTATATACCCTAAATGTACCTTTTGTGACGGCAATGCCTGTTTTAGCGGACAATATCCCTGACCCCACAGTGTCGGTCTATTGGCATCGACCTTATTTCTGTCCGTTATGTATGCCTTCCCTAAGGGTTGTGACGTAGTTGGGTACGTTAACGGTTCTAAAGCGTTTATCTGCCATTGTAGGCATGTCTTTTCTGTTCGTCTTCCCAGATAGGATTCTTCCGCACAATAACACTGTACTGGTAGCTTTTGTGGGCTGCTACACGTGGTTGACGAGGGAGGACAGCCACATTCATTTGTGTATGCGTCGCCTTTTATTGTTAGTAACACGACGCTTGCTATCATCGTCGTCCTCCAACCTCGCCACCATAGACGTCTGGTTACAGTCTTCTTGTATGATTGACTTGTCATTCGTGTTAGCTTTCTCGCAGCTAGCATAGCACGAACGCCTTGCATTGTTCGCATTCTTCCTAGGACTTCTTGTTTCTTTTTTTTCTTCGTCTTGAGGGAGGCTGTTGCAATTAAATTCCTCTTCTTTCTTCTTTCACAAGCGTTATTTTATTCACCATTAAACAACTTTTCCTATGCCTGTAACGACATTTGCATTGTATAAGTTATCATCCTTTTGTGAATTGTTATTGAGTGGAAACCATTCTATTAGTCACCGTGTCTTTTTCGAGTGTCCGTCGCCGGAACTATGGTTCAAATAAGTCATGTTTCAAACGTTCATTTATCATTACTTCACGATACTAAGTTGTAACAGTTTTTTACATAAAACACTACTTAGTAAAACCGTATTTTGAACAAAGGTTTTTAAATTGGATGGATGAGCATGACAAATGCTCTACTCCCCCTTTTTTAAATGGCAATGGCCATTTTGTTACCGCTTTTATTTGTTATTTTATTGCATATGTTTATCGTAATTGCCAGCAGGTTTTCTTGTTGTTGTCTTCAACCTTTCTTGTTCAAGGACTCATCTGTCAACGGTCTTTCTTTTGAAGTCTTTCTGTCACGTCTCACTTCCTTTTCTCTGCCTTGTGGAATTTCGCTAGTTATTATTTAATTAATTTAATTTATGTTCTACGCTATATATTATCATTTATGCTATTTAATTAATCTTACATCATTAGTTATGCTATTTTCTATTCTTAATTTTCTCACTCTAGGTTATGATTCTATTGATTATGCATCGACTTCCCCTCGGCTTAACACAGTCACGTGTTGACTGCTGCCGTTCTTGTCTCTTGGATGCACAGAGTTGTCTGTTTTCTTAGGTTCACACACTAGTTCTTTGCTTCATTATTGAAGTCTTGCTATCTCGCTAGCTCACACGTCTTATAGACATGCTTGATTTTTTTGCCAATTCCCTGGTTAAAGTCATTCGCCCGTCATTGCTAACAGTCTCCCGACGTGAGTGCAATGTTTGTGTGTGTGTTCGAGCAACGCGCATGCCTGATCGCCAACTTTAACGCTGCACGATCGCTGGTGGTCAACCACGAAGTCAGACTCAGCAGGCTATCCACCGTAGGCTCTCACCTATTCGGGTGCTCCACTGTTAAATGACAAAAGATCTAAGTTTTTCATCATAAGCCACTTCTGGTTCTCCACTTAGGGACAGGGTAGGATGACCCTCTTCATTGTTGCTCGTTTTCCCTTAGGCATTGTCGGGTAGGACCACCCAAGCCACATGTTGTGAGCAGCTGTACCATGATCAGCCCTATTGTAGTTTGTAGAGTTGCACCTATGGTGCGCCTTATCCTTACAAAGTCCTACACCCCTGCATCCCTATGCACCGTCCTGCAGAGGACATCACAGCAGTCCGAGAAACACCTTAACTGATTTTTCTTTATTCCGAAATATCTCTGCCTCATTTACTTGGCAGGCCTTTATCGATGTATTTTCGGTGACGGGTTACTGTCACATCACATTGGCTTGACTACGTAACACAGGTTCCCAGATTTGCACGAGGGCAAAACAAGGCTCTCCCTTGTCAGTGGTAGACATCACCGCGTTTATTCTCTACATACGCGCCAAGTCAGCATACACTCCTTGTTCCTTTTGCTGACCTGAAGTGTTTTTCGGATGCATCAAAGCCATTAATTATTCGATGTGAGCACTATACACTTCAGACGGTTCTTACTCACACCCTGATTAACTGCCCGAACATTCATTTTTATTGCCAAACATTCACTAGATACAGGGTACTTAGCTTGGGTCCGGCATTACCAGACTTGGTTCCTTCCATTGAAGTTCAACCAGTGTAGTCAAACGTCGCCTATTTTAACTAACTAACTGTGGACTGGCTAATCATCAACTTAATACTTTCGGCAGACTATCTGCCCTGTTCTTTATGTATCCATTGGATTAACTGTTTCTTCAAAGCTCCATTCACTGGATTCTTCACTCTTCAAACCTTCAAAGTTTTATCTTGAGCTCCTTTATGGGTTTATCCAAGGTACTGTTTGCTTTTTCATTCATTTAAAACTGACTCCGGTTTCATTACGTCATTCAAAACATTTGTCCCCCCTGGGCCCTAACTGTTGACCCCTTTAGGACCAATGACCATTTTCCAGAGTCCTGTCATATTTTTTATTCCATTTCCGAAGTAAAATTTCTGAATTTCCGAAAAATAAAATTTTTTTTGCCCCCCTAACCTTTGAGACCCCCCTTGGGCCCTCTGGGCCCACTTAGGACTCCGTTAGTTAGTGGACGGTCCTTAGAGGACCCTACCGGACAACTCTGGATGGTTAGTTTGTTTAATTTCATTTTTCCCTTGAAATGCGCCGGGCTCCTAGTGGCGAAAAAACGTGTTCGAACGCCTATCTCTTACATGCATTTTGAATCCTGCCCCCTGGGCGGGCCCATGCATTTTTAATACGAAAAATTTTTCTTGGGCCAAAATTGAAGTCTGAACCATTGGTCATCCACTGATATCATTATGAGTGGCCTAAGGCCAAAGACTCTCTCAGGACACGAGCCAGAAGAGTCCTACCCCTTGAATATTTCCAAAATTCTTCTAAGTCCGAAATCGCCTTTACTAAGCATGTGAGGCGGCCTATGGCCCCCTCTCCAATTCTTAGACATTGTTTCGAGCACTGTGTCTGTGAGATTTGATCCGCGCATGACGTATGGTATAGTGACTTGGATTTATCGGCAAAAACATACGGTTAACCTTAATTATCAAAGCGACATTTCGAAAGATTTACCATCATTCCATCGGCAAATGAGTATCCTAAACCCCGTAGTATTTTCATTCAAAATCTCGATGTGTGTCACTTGGTCAGCGAGCGTTAACAAAAATTTGCTAAGTACTAAGTTCTCAATTTTTACTTCTTTATCCATGTTAACGCAACCGTCTAGTGTATAGAACAGAACTTTGACTAAAATTTTTGACAAATTCTGTTTAGTTTAATTTTTATAATGATTTCAATTTCCAAGCCGTCAACCTCCTTATCTGGGGCTAACTTTCTACTTTGTTGCTTCGCCGTCCTATGCCTTTGCCCTATGTAGTGCTTTAGGATCGGAGGTGCACTCGCCTCACCTCCGCACTTGTTAGCTCGCTTTAGCATTAGAGGCAACTTCCATAAGTCGGTAAGTTTCGCCAACCTCTGAGGTGCCCCGTAACCTCTTCGTTATGCTAACAAGGCAAGTCT
>Ga0210059_1016540_pt1 | contig 10634 bp, 4 predicted proteins | sample Ectturendosymbi2_FD_188042 | JGI IMG/M metagenome (GOLD analysis project Ga0210059, IMG submission 188042) | Ecteinascidia turbinata endosymbiont from Florida, USA - Sample 2 (SPAdes) (version 2) | ecosystem: Host-associated > Tunicates > Ascidians > Unclassified | place: Key West, Florida... | reverse complement strand
AACATCCTGCTGGAACCACTGGAGGACCCTGACGACCCCTCTCCATCGACCAAGTGTTCTCCAGAACTTGCCAATCACCTGGATATATCGCTCGGTGTTGATTGTCATAGACCGTTCGTTGTCGTCCTCGAACCAGAATGGCCTAATGATGCCATATTTGGAGAGGGCAACCCAGGCAGTCCACTTCACACCGAGTGTAATGGCCTTTGCAGACAGTGCTCAGGGAGTGTGCTACCCCAGAAGATGTTGTTCTTAGAGTTCACGTGATCTGACAACAGAAAATGTGCATTGTCCGAAAACCAGACATTGTCAAGAAAGGCTGGCACAGCGTCAATCTTGTCGCAAAACCACTGGCACATGATCACTCGCTTCCTCATGTCGTCAGGTGTAAGCGTTTGTTTAATCTGTATCCTGTAAGGATACATGTGGAGATCTGCGATCAAAATTCTCCTCACGGACTCCCGGTTGATTACAAGCTCCTGACTTCGCCGACGCACAGACTTGCTTGGGCTGTGGACAACAGAGTCTCTGACAGCAGAAAGGTTGTGTGGTGTCCTTGATGATTTCGGTCGTACAGAGTGCGATTACCTGTCTGTGTCTTTACGATTAAGGTTATGCACAGTACCATGGGTTCTGAACTTGTTGACCCATCTGTAGATCACTGAGTGGACAGGAAATTCACGACATCCCAACCGTTCTTCGAATTGCAGTTGAGCTGCGTGGATAGACGTCTGCCGAAATTATGCCTCAACAATAAATATATTTTGCTCAGTAGTCCATGGCATCTCGAAGGTCAAATTTGGTAGACTCTTAGAACATTAATTCTTCTTGGTAAATCTGAAACACAATAAGAAGTGATTAATTATTTCAAAAGTTATTCAAGTTTTGGTGATGACCGTTTTTTTTGTGTCACCCTGTAATAAACCATCAGTACTTGTTGATGCGTCTCAGGGAGGAAGAGCATAAGGGAAGAATGTACGACTGTAATGCTCCGAGCCGAGGCAGTTGTAAAACTTCAAATTCCTTCCGAGAGTTGGAGCATGAACTTATCGGAGAGCTTTCTCAGGATCTTTTTAACATCGTAGACAATGACCGCAATGCCATATATCGTGGCATCTGAGGCAATTTTCGGCCATAAATCGCAGAGCGATTGCGCTAGAGAGTCAATTAAGATGATACAAGGTGGGCCGTGTTGAATTCTTTAATTTGTAAAAAAAACAGGCAAATTGTTACTCGAACCTTTACATAGTTTCCAATAACGTCACAGGGCCAACTCCTAAACAAGTTTCGCAGTGTCAATTCACCCGTTTTTCTAAACAACATTATGAGTTTGAAAATTTTATGATGAAGAACATAATCTTTAGTAACCGGCCGGTTCTTATAAAACTAAGGAAACTTTTCAAATAAAGGATTTTAAGCTGAATTTTCGTCGAGTATTCTCGAAAAGATGCACAATTCATGATGCACAGGCTAAATGTGTAAGTAAAATATGTTGCTATTGTTGCGTAATATGTCTTGACTTTGAATCGCAGAAAATCATGGAGTGAGCAAAAATGTTACGCATGATTTTCTCGTTCTTGCTACTACGCTGCAATGTCTTCAATGCGTAAATTGTATAGAAAAAAATAATTTTAATTTTGTTGGTTTATCACAAAAATTGCCTATACGTGCAACCTGGTGTTTTGAGCAATGTAATATCAAAGCGTTTTTTACACAACTTCAGCCCTTTTGAGCAGGAACGGATAAATGTTTTCCTATTCAACGAGTCTACATAAACCACTGTCTTTACGTTTCTGAGGTCAGTTCATGATGAGAGTAAATACACACAAACCATAGGTCGCACGCCACAAATTAAAACCCTGGTTTGAACAAACATATGAAAATACCTCTCCCGGCCAGCGACGTAGGTTACACTGTGACAGAAACTCTGTTTGAAACAAGAAAAAAAATATTTAGTTGGAGCTTACATGTGAATCCCGGAAAACGCAAAGAAGAAGGAATTTATCAGGGATCTCAAGCAGGCCAAATTAGGACTATAAAGTAACCCTGGGACCGCATCATGACGCTGACGTAACAATGTCGGTACCTGAACCTTAGTAAAAACAGTTTTGCATCTTATTTTCTGCGACACGTAGAATGAGTCACAAGGAAATCATATCTAGCCTTTTCTGCGTTCGTTTAAAAAAGGAACTTGTTGACTCTCTGGATAACCGAGCGCTTTTAAATACCTATGAATAAACTAAATAACCTACTGTAAATATTAAATATTTGAAACTTCCCAAAAGACATCGCTGGCCGCACAAAATGCCCTCGCGGGCCGAGTGTTTGTGATCCATGACATTCATTTAGGCAGCAGCCTTCAGTGTGAAACTGCTGTTATTCAAAGAACGACTAAAATGTGAGTTATTTGCATTGTTAAAGGCGTGCTACTCTCGCTATGCACATTTTCGTGTTAAGCATACGTGTGTGGTGCTGGGCCGCAACCACCTGAAACTTTCGCGGAGCAAAACGATTGCAACTTATTGTTGTACCTACAACTAAACGTTATTGGCGCTTTCAAATACTTTTGAAAATTTCTATGGGGGAATTGCCCGAACTCCCCTGGTTGCGTCATGCTGAATACTGTAATTCATTCGAGCCATCTGCAACTCACACCACAGTGTCTCCAAAAATCTGAAATGATAGATCTAGTTACAAATCTTAGTACAGGAAGTGCTTGAAAGAAGAAACGCACATTGTAATCGAACCATTTCACACAAATTAAAAAATAAATTTCTTGTGCTATCAATTACATTTGAATGATACGTTTTGATTCTACAAGCTTATTCTTGACATTTTGATATTTATCTCGATAAGTACCGAACAACTTCAGCAGTCAGATGCTTTTTGGCATGGGAAAAGTGGTAGGAATTAACGGGAAATGGGGAGCACAACTTCAAATGATTTACAGTTGTCTTGTAGCTAGTTTTTAAATCAATATTAAGAGTCTCTGTTTAAACTTTCAAGCTTCACAAATATTCCATTAGCGCTTTGCAGAGTGATTATTGGGAGCATTTCTGGCTCTGGAGTTTCATCATCCAAATGCAATTTGTATCTTGAGAGTGTTTGCGCAAGTACTATCTTCATCTCGTTCATTGCGAAGTTTTGTCCAATGCAGTTCCTAGTAAAATATGTTGGGCATTTAGCCATAGATCCAATATCATCTCATTTTGCATGCGTAGGTCACTCATTTTACCTTTGCCCAGCTGAAAATGGTAGATAGCTGTATGTGGATATTTTAGAAACGTTCTCCTTGGAAAAGCGCTCTGGATCGAATTCCTGTTGTAAAAATTTTTTATCGGCGTTATAGCACAATTGCACAAGTTATTCAGTCGGGTGCGCATCTATACGATAGAAATCCTTGACTGTTTGATCCCAGGTGCAATCAGAAATTTTTACATTGTTCACTTCAACACTTGAAGCAAATAAAATTATGCATATCTTTTCTTGTGTTCCCCTCCTATACTTCGGATTTTTAAATGTTCACTATCCCAGCATAGTTTGTCACTCAAAATTTTATATCGAAAAAGACTTTACATGTAACTGAAAATTGTCCTCAAACAACTAAACTTATTTCCTCATTTTTTTCCAATGACTTCACCACATACGACAACCAATCAAAATTATGCCAGTAACTGCTGCAACCACTAAAAATGATTCACAATTATTATCAGTAACATCTGAAAACGTCATCAAGGTTCGGTTTTATCAGGCAGAGGACTCATTTTAATCACAAACTTTTGTACAATCAATCTACAAAAATATACAATGTTAAACAATTAGACTTGAAATGCGTTTAACAATTCTAGTAGCAAGTTGCTGTTGAAAATATTTACGCTGCTGCAAATGTCAAAGCAACAACTTTCAATAACACAATATCGTTTATCTAGAGAAGATATTTTTGTTCCGTAACTCACCTCCGGGTTTTTCCATAAAAGAGGATTTCTGTGTAAAGTGAAAATGAGAAGAAACACACTGGTCTTGCTGGCAAAAGAACAATTTTGCGGTTTATTTAGGGAGCTTCGTACATCCAGTGGACCTTCAAGTTCTCGACCGATTGCTGGAACTGGCGGGTACATTCGCAAACTCTCTTTTATGAACATGGTCAAGTACTTGAACTGAGACAAGTCGTCCCTATCAGCATAAAAATTGATCTTTGTACCGTAGTTTTGTGCGAATCCGAATGCAATTACACTGCAAATTGCTTCATGTCGAGTTTACACAGTTACTTTTTGCTTTGAAGCTAAAGGAATTTTCCCAAAAAGGTTTTAGCATACCGCTATCTCTCTAATCATGTTTACTTGTTTGAAGAGGGTAAAGTTGTTTAATTAGTGAAAACTTCTAACGTTTTCGTTTTGGCAGCATTTCCAATCGGTTTGAAAAAAAATCAACAATTAAGCCGCTTTTATTCATCGTAAGTGTTTGTAGCGTTTAAAGTTTCAAAGGAAAATTTGCAACTGGTTGTGATATCAAAAATTAAAGGACACAAACATTTTGCTTTGCGACATATTTGTCACATTACAATATTATCAAAATTTTTTATAGAATTTTTGTTTCAAACACTCACCATTTCACGCGTTGCCGTCCATTGAGAACAATTTCCACCTCGCTACGGCATTTCTCTTGAAATTCTGGGTATTTTGCCAAGTTGTACAAAGCCCAAGATATACCTTAAAAAAAGAAACAACAAGCAAATAAACTCCAGCTTGCTGTATATGACTAATTTTGCAATAAACTCAAAATGGTAAAAAAATCAGAATAAGACAGCTATTTTCATCGCCATGACTTGTTTCTTCTATTCCAAAAACAACGCTAAGTTTACTTTGTTCAATTGTTTAAAAAGTTACTGTGCCCAAGTGTTTGGAGCTAAAATCATTCCAGCCTAAAGTATATTGCTTGCGAAAATTTAGAAAAAAGAAACAACTTCGTAATCATGAACATACTGGTTCCAAAACATTTCGTGACTTTCAAAAGCAACACCTTCAATTGATGAAATATTCCAAACCCTTGCATCTCACCACTTGCAGCTGTGTCATGTCCTTCAAAAAGAAATGTATCAACTTCATCTCTGATTTCTCTGTCTGTTAATCCGTTTCCTTCTTCATCCTTACATTAAACAAATACTGTCACTGAAAAACGAAGATTGCCAGTGGTCGCAAACCTTTGGTGCATTTAACGCAATATCAGTTTTGGGAGCTTTCATTCTGGAAAACTCAACAAAACCGGAAATAAAAAAAAACTTGATTATTAAGTTTTTCCTGTTCAGGTATATGAACAGAGTTCACTTTGGTTCCACTCCATTCAAATCTGTGGAATTAAACTTTGACGTTTCGGCAAATAGAGAAAGACTTAAGGTTTGCCGCGAAAAGGTTCAGCAAGTATCAATAAAAGAAAGTTATCTTTTAACAAAATCTTGATAAATTGTCAAACATTCGCTTTTGTTAAAAAAGTTGTATGTGTGAATCATGTAACACTTTTCAGAAAATCAAGTGGCAGTTTCTTTTCAGTTGTCAGAATCCAACAATTAAAACAAATACACTGCTATTACCGCACTACGATGAAAGCTTAAACACTATGGTACTTTGACTATGAACACAAAGTATTTCCGTCAGTTGGAAGGAGTTTTCGATGTTCTTTTGGCTGTATTTTCTACAATTTTTGGTGCTTTAGTAGTAATTAGTCATGTTAAAGCTTACATTTCTAGACTGAATAATTTCAATGCATGGTGAGGTGGTTTTTGACATTCCTGTAGTCTCCTAATTCCGTGATTTCTGCAAAAATGTATCAATAATTAAATACCTAAACCAGGGGTGCAAATATTTTAGTAGCGCACAGATATAAGCTTTTTCATTCACTGTCACGTAACTAACGTTACAGAGCATCGATAGTGCCAGTCAGAATAAGAGCAAGTGGAAATTTCAGTGACGCAGACCTTGAACGATTGCATTCAATCAATATAATTTGCGCAATGAGCCTAAGTGACCCTGTTGACCTGAAGTCGACCCTGTCCAGACGTTATCTCTACTCCGCTCCACCTATCCAAATTGTGGCTTCAATACGTCATTTCTCTTAACCCAATACATAGAAGGGATATGAGATAAGACTAGGGATCGGAAGGAATGCCAGAAGCGAAACTGCGAACACTGCTACGTCGCTGCAAATTCCGTTCGCACACTCTAAGTTTTTGATCGCGCGGCGCATTTTTGAACTCCTGACATAAGCAAAACCTAGTTTACTTTGTAAAAAATATTACTTACTCGCGTTTGCAGAAGAATGTCCAAGAAGTCGAGATGCTTTTTGTCACCGTGGAAGAACTGATCAATCTTTTCGACTTCGTTGATATTTGCGTTGGATCCTTTGCACTTTTGAATGTATTTGCGACGTTTGCTTATCACCTGAGAGGGAAAGTACTACTCTTCGATAACTTTTCGATTATTTTTTCAAATGTGTTTGCTTTTGTTTTCAGTGGAGTGATATGAAGAACATCCCTCTACATCAGGCAAATCACAGGTGACAGTTGGCTGTGACATTCGTTTTACGAATTTCAGCAAATGCGTTGTAACTTGCCCGAAGTAAAAAAAAACGCCAGTTATCGAAACTGCAGTATATTGACAAATCCATTATATTTGAGAGCTTGAAAGTTATTATGTTTGTCATCATTAATAGCCATTATGTCATCATAAAAATCAATTATTTTTGAGAGAACGCTTGAGAGTCAACCTGAACAGAGTGGAAAAATGTTGATATTGTGTAATTTTTGAAAACTCGAATCTTTCGCTTCTGGTGCTATTTGTTTAAGAGCAATAAACAACAAGGCATTTGGGCAATCAGGGTTATCTGACTTTATCGGTTGTACTAAAAAATATCGCTTTGTACCAAACGATTTTAATTTCGGTTAAGGATAGGCTGGGACAGGCGTAAGTTCCTCCATATTTTCACAAAAAATGTATTTCTAGTGTAATTTTATGCCATTTTGTCTGCACAGCTATTACATTTGTTCCTAAACCTCGCCTTTTTTTAATACTGTCGTCACTTGGCTTTTCTAAAATACAATTTTGCAAAATAAGAATGCGCAAACAAAAGATTGGTGAAATCGTGCTGAAAGGTAAACCTACAGCAAACGTACAATATTTTAACTCTGATTCAATTCCACATTATTGCTTCAGAGTTTTGTGAAAAATTGTAGTTGCGGGTGTGAAGTCAGTACGGCAAATATTTAGATTTTTTCTAGGAAAGAGGAAAAAAACATTTTACCCTTTAATTAAAAAAGACAATAAACCTTTTGTTTGCAATATGAAATAATTCAAGTTTTGACAGGTTCTTGAAAGTATTGCCATAACTTACTTTTTTGTCTTAATTTTCTGAACGCACTGCAGAAATTCATTACTTGAAACGAATACGAAGATTGGTATAACCGTCTGCTATTAAAACCGGCAATGCCATATAAAAACGTTTTGCTGTTACAAAGAATAATTGATTCATCACCTTATGTTACCGACACGACGTGTTTCACCCAAAAGCTGCTTCACAACACAAGCGTGAAATCATGACTCGTTAGCTTGCAAATACATGTATTTCGTAAATGATTTATATCTTCAACAGAGCAAGCTACTTGCCTCTTCAGCGTGCTTGTGAACAATCTGAGCTGCTTCGTGGAACCGTCTCCCGTACGAAGTGCGCCAGAAAATGAAGTCTAGAAGAAGGTATGGCTTGTCTATGCGAGTGATTATAAGCTGAGTCATTTCGCGGACTGCTTTGATGTAAGGATGGTTTCCCCTAAAATAAAGAGGAAAATGCAAGAAACTAACGTGGGAGAACTTGCAGATTTAGTAATAATTTTTGCAGAAAAATGAAGACAGTGATTCTGATTGCAGCACATTGCTGTCCGCGCTTTCAGAAGGCAAGTTTTGAGGATCGTAAAAAAGTTGCAGTTTTTCACTTTATTTGGAAAACTAGATGAAAATCAATTCTTTACAAAGAAAAAGATACCTTTTTTGCAAAAAGGTCAACACTTTAGGGAGAGATGTATCTTATTAAAGTGCTTAACTGTGTCAGAAAGAACTTGCTCTAATAACACATCTGGTCAATCCTCCCAATCTCAAAAAGATAAATGAATTATTAACGGAAAAGTTAAAAACTTATGTGGTTGTAATGTAACAAATTGACACTACACTGTTTTCCTTTTCATTTTTACCACACTGCTATATTCAGCACGTTTGCAAATAAACTAAGCCAAGTTGCGGAAATGAAAATCCTTAGTCCGTTGAACTTTTTTGTCAAAAGCCACTTCAACTGATAGACATGATCTTGCACCTACTCAAAAAAACTTTAAAGATTTTTACGTCAAACAATCCTTGTTTCATTTATTCAGCAACTTCACATTTTATCAACAAATATTAACATCCTCTGCATCATTGCACTCCACAGTAAAGACTAGAAACAGTTTTAGCCTTTCTGGAAATGTGGGCCTACACATTGTTTTTTCACGTAAATACACATTTAAATTCTCACGCACAGCTTCGTTGGAAACATGTAGTAATTCCGCTTTACCTTGTTTGATCACAATCAGTTTCTGAAGACATGGTGCATTGGAGCATCGAGTCCAGAGTCATCAAGCAAACGTCGGGCGCAACGTCGAGTGGTTTTCTGGTGGAACGTGTCCATTTTTGCAACATGACATCTGCACATTCGTTGAAAATATCAGTGTATCTGAAAAAGTATCAGTACTTTTCATTATAAATTTGGATTTTTTCCGTGATAAAGCTGAGAAAAATAAATTCTGAATGTCTGCCAATACAATATAACTACTATTCACATTTCAACCGCAAGCGAAAAACTAACAGTATACACTGCTGAACAAAAACTTCTTTGAATTCAATCGCAGTTTTATTTTAAGATAACTTACTGTAATGTTTCTACTGAATTTCTGTCGATTGACAGCTCCATTAAACAAGTGTAGGTGGAAATATTTCATGAATTGCCTGGCACTAATATCGAGGACTTACAGAATGCATGCAAACTTTTGCAAAATAGTTTATGAGCGGCCACGATTATTGTACTTGTCATTCATTAAAATATTTGTTGCAAAATGTGATAAACTAAGATAATAAGCGCTGAAAGCCCACTATTTATTCATAAACGCTGCGAATGAAAGCAATTCACCAGTGTCGTTTCAATTTCCTAAAAATCTGTGCTTATAATTTTATTGTCTAACCCTTTCAAAACGCTGAAGTGAAACGCAGGCGTGAGCAAACGTCGGTTTCTCCTCCACTTAGCTCCTTTGCTCGTAAGCAAGCCATCTCCGATCCAAGGCCTTATGAACTTGTAGGCAAGGCTATCTTTGGGCGCTGAAATAGGTTGTTTAGCGTCGAATCAAAGAATGAAAAGCTACGTGATTTCGAGACATAAGCGTTTCGCAAATGTGATTTCTTACACACGATTGAACAGCTTTTGATGACATTCAAGTTTCAAATATTAAGCCAGTTTTCTGCAATAAAATTTGAATACGGAATTCGCAGATTTCAAAAACTTTTCGAAGCGTAATTTATGATTTCAATGCAGAGATGTGCACACAAACCATAGTTTATGCAAATCATGCTATCAACATTCAGATAAAATGCTTAAATTGTTGGTGGTGGTTTGTTTATTTTACGAAACCTTATACTGTATTACGTTGAATCACTTTAACCAGGTAGCAGCATAAATTGGCAAGAACACATTTGCAGATGATTACTGGTATAAACATTCAAAATTAATCTTTCAACTTACAAGATTAATCTACGAGTTAAATTTTAGCTACTCAAAAACCAGATCTTTATAGAAAATAAGTTATCATGCACCTCCACTTGCAAGTAATGAAACCACAGTGTCCGAGTGATATAGTTGAAGTACAGCCATAAACGGAGAGACCCAATGACTGAACATGGTCGGAAATTTAAGTGCACGACGTAAGGTTTTCAACATCCCCTTTTCATTATTAGGATACTGCAAACAAAAGCATCTGGCTGCTAATTAACGAGGTAATGACTGCTTTTCGTAATTTGTATTTTCTCCTATTGCGTTTGATCGACACGGAGCACTTCCAGAAGCACCTATACGGTCTTTTAACTTTTATCGGCCATTTGTTTTAAAGCAGACATCGATGTGACACACAGCCTGTCGTGCTTCCCGCTGTGATGGCGGCATGGGCACCTAGATATGTTCCTGCTTTACTGTCTCTACACGACGTTTCTCATTTTTCCTACGTCTTCTTGTAACCCTGACAACTTCAACCGCCTTTTCACCCCTGTAAATCAAGTACATTGTCATGCAACGCGCAGTGCAACTAGGGGTGCATATTTTTGGCAAATGGCCCACACCAAATACGGAAAAAGATCTTTGAGGCATCTAGGCCCTAAGATCTGGGACAAGATTGATCCCTCTCTTCATGACAGCTCCCAGCTCACATTTAAAAAACAGTACAGAGATATACTTATCTCTGCCTATGATGACAGATAGTATGGTGCTGAAACATGAGTTCTTTATGTCAACTGTATACCATTTCATCTTACCTATAGCCCACTTCAATTTCAAATTGTACATTTCCCTTTGAACAT
>Ga0210059_1016538_pt1 | contig 10635 bp, 12 predicted proteins | sample Ectturendosymbi2_FD_188042 | JGI IMG/M metagenome (GOLD analysis project Ga0210059, IMG submission 188042) | Ecteinascidia turbinata endosymbiont from Florida, USA - Sample 2 (SPAdes) (version 2) | ecosystem: Host-associated > Tunicates > Ascidians > Unclassified | place: Key West, Florida... | reverse complement strand
GATGGGCTAAACGCAATTAAAGGCCGCGCCTTCGTTTCACACAGGCTGTCTAGTACTAGTGACGGGCATAAAAATCCACTTTGTTGTATTGCATTTGGCCCGCGGGCCGCAGGTTGCACACCCCTGACTTACAGTATTTCGACAGAATGCTTTATAGCAGTGGTCGTCGGCCTGTGGCCTGTGTGGCTATTTATTGTGGCTCGCGGTTAAAAATAGAAGCAATACTCGGTTGACAAAATATTTTGTTCTCTCCCTACTTTTGTGTTATTATAAGTAAGCTTATTGCAAGGATAAAGCTATTCAATGAGGTCGCAGTCTCATTTCACTATAGCAGCGTTTTATTCAACTTCGACCGACGTCATTCATTCTGAGACTGCGGGATTTTTTTCTAATTTCTTCCTTGATAAGATTTACGATGAAGATTTGAAAGCCAAGTTTAAAAATGGTAATATTGTCACATTACGTACTTGAATACCGGTATGCTTTAACATAATTTTTCCTTTGTTCAACAAATGAGTACTTCTTGTTGAAGCTTGACGCACATCAATTAGCCTCAATTTTTATTTATTTCAAAACAATTTTGCAACTTTTGGGGCCCCAAAATGGGTTTTGTTCCGCCTAAAAATATTTCTCTTGGAGGCCCTGTCTGAAAGTGACCAACGGTCCACCAAGTAAAAGTGAATGAACATGATGAAAGTGAATGGAACACACGTCCATGCAGTTTTTCAGGTTTGCTGCATAGGGTCAATATTTTTGTTATTAATTTCAACTTCATATATTGTTCAGCTAAAAAACTTTTCTAATCCTTATTATTTCCGCAATGTAGGCCTACAATGTGATGATATGTAGAGTAAGGATCTTTGTATAGGACGGGTGGGCGCTTGAATGGATCTTGCCTAGAGCAGTGTTGCCAAGTCTAAAAAGACGTTTCAAGCTAGAAACATTGAAAAATACTGCTAGAATCCGCTTGAATAAGACCAACCAATTGTGTAGACCGCTAGACCATGTAGACCGCCCGACCAGTTGTATTTAGCTGCTACAGACAGGATTAAAATTCGTTAGATCTAGATCTAGAGGAATATCCTCTAAATTGGCAACCCTGGCCTATAGGGTGCTTACAAGTCTATGAAAAACGTGCTGTTGTCAGGACCAGCAAGGCATGCCCTCCTTACTTTATCAACTTCACTTCAATAATTTTAAGGTCACCATTTCTGTTATTTTCATTTCTTGATTTTCCTGGCCCTGCGGCTTTACCAGAGTACCTTCATGTTGAAGCCGTCACTGAATCATGTTTCGGCCATCCAGTGTAGTTAGTTTAGGAACGCTGTCGAAACGCCAACGATATTGGCGTTGATAGATTATTTGACCAATTAAATTTTGATTTTAAGACGCATCACCTTGTTTAACCAAACAGATTCTAGATGTCACTGAAGACTTTCTGGCGACAGTTCTGTCGCAATTGTGTCCGCTAATGGAACTAAAAAAATAGTGAAATAAAAAAACAAAAAATTAGCATATTTTGTTGTGAAGGCCATTTGGCCTCGGAATGTGCCGTAATGTCGAAATATTTTTTAGAAATCGCCATTGGGGGCCCCTGCAAGCATTTTGGGGAAGGCAGAGTTGGGCTGCTGTGGCACTGTCAAGAACAAAAACAGTCACAATGAAACTAACGAAAATACAGCGGTGAAGTTATCTGACCACACTCCCATTACTTATTTACTGAGTACCTCACTGGCCTCGTGTAATCAGAAAAATGGATTCAGGCGTTTTGTTCCATACATTATATTTAACAATAACCAATTCTTGACTCCAGAAAAAGATAATGCTCATCGTCATTCACTTCAATCCTTCGCGTTCATTCTTCTATAGAGATCTTTTGTTAGCAGCATAGTGTTGCGATCGGAAAGCCCGAGCGGCATGTGCGCAAAGCTTCGCACTGTGGCAGCAAGCAACAATAGAGATCATGCGCCGCAATCACGCTGTGCGTACGCTAGTCATTATGCGCAATCGTTCACACGTTAGTATCGGCAGAGATTCCACGCCGCAATCACTCTATTATTGTTTGTTCGTGCCACATATATTCGGTGTTGTTCTTCGCGCACATTCCGTTCGTGGTGAACCGCGCATTTCAGCGCAACGCAAGCGGAGTGGTTGCAAGAAAAAAAACGTGCGTTCAACCAAAACAAAAATACGAATATAATGTTTACAGAAATGCTGGAAATTGTCTTTACTCCCAAAATGCTGGGGCCCCCCGAAATCGGGGACCCTAGGCTTGAGCCTTTTTAGCCTAATGGTAAATCCGCGCCTGGTGCTACGCAATATAAGAATGATAATACTACTTTTCATCGGAGTTCTACAGTGTCTGGCGGTCTTGCGTTGTTGCGATGTTTTTATCAGTGGAAGATTGAACATCAAGTAGGAAAGTGCAGGCAGTGTGAAAGGTTTGATACTGAGGAACATGACTGGGCGCGAGAAAGATGCAGGCCGTCTGTATGAAAGTAGTTACAAGCAATAGCGTAGCCAGCCAAATTTTTTTCTGTTGGCCAAATACTTTGACTTTAAGCAAGCAACAGAATTTTGTTCGGGACACTGCCTGCCAAAGCACTTCAAGAAAAGATATGCCAGAAATTTTGGGGGGCATAGCTTCCTTGGCCCTCCTGTCTACGCCTATGGTTGCAAGAAAAAACTGAATGGATTATAGTTGTTTGGTCCATGTGCGCTGGTTACTACAATAAAGGAGTTTACATACAGCTAATCAGATTGATAACTAGACGATATTTTCGAGGGCGGCAGCACGGTCCCGAATGAAAGTGTATGTAGGCTATCCGAAAAATAAACCTACAAAGAACGCTTGAATTCACGGAAATTTAATGAAGATAACTTCTGAACTACACGAAAGCGCCATAAATTCCAAGAAACGAACGCATTGTTATAGGGTTTTGAGAAGAACGTAGGAAAGTCTTTAATTTCTGTTGAAGATCTAAGGCAGCTATGTCCAACCGAAATTGCGTACTGGGCCAAAAATTATGTCAATATCTTAACGAGGACCGCACATTGAATGACTTACTTTGATCTAAGCAAACTAAATTTAGATTAAGCGAATGTACTGAAAGCGTTCAAATCCTAACTGCAATCGTAACGAATGTTTGGCACCTTTAACCACTCCGTATGTGTGATTTCATAGGTAAGCTTAGTGCCAATGGAACAAGGGTAGAAATCAGAAAACTAGTAAAAAGTTTTGCATCGAGGTCTCAGTACAAACATCTATGGAAATCTTCCATCATGCGGTACAGACGTGATAATACAACACAGAGGGTCACTGAGGACCACCTACATCAAAAATGTCAAATTTGAGATTATCAAAATAAGAACAGGCTGTCAGGACGTAGGCTAGTTATGCTACAACGAAAACCTATACTGGGACGCACAAAACCTTCAATTGGGCCGCATGCGGCAATCGTAGAACCAAAGTTGGAATCACAACAGATAGATTTTTGTGGGGGTGTTACCCATAAGAGGGCATACTTTCATGCTTTTATGACAAACGGCCAAATAGATTGCACCTTTGTGGGGCCCCAAAAGATAAGATGGCCTAGGGCCGCGCGCTCCCTAAATCCGTCCCTGCTTAACATTACGTAGTTGCAGATATAATGCAGCATACAGTTACTGCTAAGAACAATCTTGAAACTATAGATATCTTTAGAATTATAGTAGATGTTGGTTTTGGTGGAATGAGTTTGCCCGTTGACGCTGATCAGTTGAAAGCTATTTTTACGTAATGACTCTCATTATTTTACAATGAAATTGCAGGTCTGTTTCGCACAAACGTCCTGAGTTTAATCATTATCTTTCTTCGTTTGATTTCAATGCTCTTGCAGGTTTAATTTCATTGCAGGAAACACACCTCAATGCAAAATATCAGTCTTATATTCGAAATCGTAAGCTTATTCGCAAAGACGGTCCACAACACTCGTATACTGCATAAAAAGTCGGAGGTGGGCACCTGTTCATGAAAATCTTTCTTAAATTTACAGGAATCAACATAAATTTTCCATAAAATGTTTGTCGTTCGGAAATGATGGAAATAAATATCAGTGATTACGCTGTTCACAATGCAAACAATCCGCCTCAAAATTCTCTTTCATTTCATACTTTTAAAAAACACATTGCATAATTCCAAAATGTTATGATGTGTGGTGATCTCATGACACGTGGGGAAGTTCTTCCAACAATTCGTAGGAAGCGTCTTGGCGTCATTACGCAAGAAAACAACTATTTATATCTGAGCAGCACATTGCCAACACACATGTCTTTCACTTGAATTAAAATGTGGAATTTGATGGATTTAATCAAAGTTTCTTCCAGCATGGCTAGTTGATAGCACATCACAGAAGTAACAAATAACTGCACTGGCAGCGACAATTCCATAATACTCAAAAAATCTCTGAAGCGAATATTCTCAATAAACATCTGCTGAAAACAAATGGAATTTTCAACAGGCCGACTGGAATGGATTTTGTGGTTTGTTTTACAGGGATCTATGTCTTATTCAACCGACACACACATAAACTTTTTATTCAATAATTCGACACAGCAGCCTAATGCTTTCGTCAACTTCTAAATCTGCTACGAAAACAAAATAATGTAATAAAATCTGTGTCACTTGGTGCAATAACGAGTGCGAAATTGCATTGAAATATAAAAAACAGGCATTCCACAAGATGTCATGCACAAGGTCTCAGCAAGACATAATTATTTTTAAGCGAAATCGAGCAAAAGCCGGAAAAACAAGTTTAGAGGTAAAGAGAGAGTCTTGGACAAAATTATGTTATTCTCTCTGACGAACACTACAAAACTTGCGGAATTGTAGGAAAAATTAAAATATGCTGGTCTGTAATCCGTTTATGGTATGCTATGTCTACAACAAAATCCCATCAAAGGCATAAATGAGCACCATAAGGCAAGCATGGAGGCAAATCGCTTTTTTTCTGTGATCTGCGCAAAAAAAACTTTTCAAAAGCTTTTCTCAAACAAACTCGAAGTCTCCAAATATAACTTTCTAGTGGTGCAAAGCCAAATTTAACACAATTACAAATAACAAACAATGGTCGACTTAATCCTTTAAAGACCACCAAAGCAACTGAGTGCCTTTTGAGCCAAATTTCAGCCATAACTCGGCGATAGGTCGCGCTAGAGAGCCAGTCAAAACCTTATAAGATGCGGATTTTTGTGTACTTTCTTCAGAAAACTGGTAAATTGTCACTTCGACTTTTCACATGTCCCAATAACGTCACAGGTCGAACTCCTGGCGCGAAACTGCCTCAAAATTTTTCAAGTGACAGTTTACTCACTATTTTTGCACCTTTATCCATTTTGAAATTGGAATCCGTCCACCTTTGTTATGCAGTTTTTAGAAATCTCTCCGGAGGAGATCATGCACACTATCATTGAATTTGATAAACACCGTATACGGTGTTTATTCCGGAATTGGAACTGTCCATTGAATTGTAGTTCATATTCCGTGTTCTATGCAAATCCATAGATTCAAAAAACATTTAATCTGATATGAATTATATTACAAAAAATACCTAATTGCAGAGGGCAGCTCGGGCCTAGCAGATGAGTCCAAGTAAAACGCGAGCGAACGGAGTCGGGAGGACGCATGCTATGAACGACACTTTTTGATTCAGATAACCTGCAGCATGAACGCAAAAGGCCAGACATGGAACGAAAATATATCAATGGTGACAAGGCCCAATTAAAAGATCCCGAGTTTCAAACCCTAATCAGTAAAGTGGGTGTTGGCACAAATGCACAAATCAAGCAAGCTTACGTTCTACACTATCATTCGTGATTGAAGACTCGGGCTAAGCGCGAGGAACCCGAGTGCCGGAGTCGCCACTGATTTGACTTCATAAATTCTTTCATTTAAAACCGTACTTTTCAGGTTCGTGTTAGTTCAACTCTGTCCTTATTTAAAACGTTAGAAAATGGTACATCCTAAGCAGGCATTTTAAGCCTCATAATGATCAACGATCTTCAAAACGGTATTACCACCACCATGGCCATAGCCGCAACCAGCTAAAATTTTCGGGTGGCGATAAAATGATTGTAACTGGTTGTTGTATTTAATCTATCAACTAAAAAAAGTTACTGGCGCTTTCAAAATGTTTTGGACTCGTTTTTCATAGTGAACTCGGTGCACACCACACACAGCGTTATAACGCAATATTTAAGGAAAGCTCCCTGGCTTCGGTGATTTCAACTTAACCACGGGTTTTTATACATTACCAAGAATTCCCTTCTAATAATAACGCTTTGTTTTGCCCTGAATTACGTCTGGAAACATGTACTGTTTCTCAGGCAACCAACATCTCGTCGAAAGAGCATGCTTCTCGTCATCAGTCGTTTCAATGTCAACAAACAAACCTGTGTCCCATTGCGAAAATTTTGTTGCATTTTCTAGTCTAGATAAGCGGTCCCCAAAGTCCGGCCCGCGAAGGACTCCAATCCGACCCGTGAGCTTTCCTAGGAATTTTTAGTATTGAAAAACTTTCGTGTAAATAAATTAATGTGAGATGTAATTACACAAAAAGCAAAGATCATTTGCTGTAATTGAGAATTTTATTTCGATACCGGCTTTAGAAACGAAAATACTGTAAACTAACCTTTCCGCTTCAATCAAAATCTCAGCTAAAAATATGTTTGGATTTTATCCAATGCGCAATGTATGAAATAAAAGTGATTTATTTAGGACCTAGTTCCTAGACCAGTGGTTCCCAACCTGTCTAGGCTTGAGGCACCCTGCACAAGAGAATTATATTTTGCGGCACCCAGTGGCGAACCCATACAATTTTACTTCAAGGTTTGATTACAGTTTGAAAATGTATTTTTAATAGTATATTAAAAAACGCATTAGCTCGCGGCACCCCTGGGTATTGTAAATGGCACCCCGGTTGGGAACCACTGTCCCAGACCATTCATTTATAATGTTATATCTAGCGAACAACGCAGACAAGTAAACGTGAACAGACAACTGTTACGTCATACCTGCTTTTTCCGTTGGAAGTTTGCGCAGAGTTTTGCGTGGGTTGAAAATTTTTGCCCGCTCCAGCACCGCGCAACTTAAAGCCGACCCGCATGAATTTGAGAAATGGAGTAACGTTCCCGCAACCGCAAACGTCTAACCTGCACCCGCAAACATAAGCCTCCATCCACCCCGCGCACCCTATCAAGCCGCACCCATCCCACTCGCAATGTTTCAGCCCCATACCTGCCACTGCGCTTCTGAAAACCACTAAAAACTTATGCAACGTGTTTCATCGCTAGTGGAAATTTATTAAGAGGTTCATTTCAAAGCCACTAGAAGCTTTTTATAAACACTGCTAAGTAAAAAATGTGAAACCTTTTTGCAACCTAGAGCGTTTCGTTCCTAGTTTTAAAGCACTGTTGAAAAAGAGCATGTCGTTCACTGACGAACTCTTCAACATTTCTCGTCTGCTATTCACGACATGCCCAGTCACACAAAGCACTCGTCCACTAGCAGCGCTAGTTGTCATCACCCAGAACATACTCCTTGCAAGATCACTGAGAGCTGGAAACTATAATCTACGGTCTAGCCACCACTGGAGAATGTTGCTGCACCTTTATACGGCAAGCTCTCTCTAGCTTTTCTTGCTCATGTCGCTTTCCCAGGCACTGGGTCAACATTCAGTTAATCGCACAAAGGGTTTCTTATCCCGCACCCGACCAGCTTCGAGCAGAGTTCAGCCCGCACCCGTCCAGCAAATGCGGGTACCCGCAACCGGCTCAGGTCTTTAGTGTGCACCAGCACCCTAATATTGTACATGTGCTTGTCGCCTAGCTGGCCCGAATCCAGGAGGGGGCAACCGGGCATTTGCCACCCAAATTTTTTTCCAAAACATGTTTAGTTGTTACGTACAACAACAAGTTACAAGCATTTTTCCCTTTTCCCCGAAAATATCAGCTGGTTGAGGCCCTTGCGCCTAGACTGGTGTAGACTCTGCATTAACTTGCACAAGTGCTGCGGAATCTGTAAATTGTAGTAGGCATTTGGAGTTTAAAGCGTAAGCGTTATCTGGCACTTGTAAAAGGAATTTCAGATTCACATTTGCACGGTACTCTTCATATTGCAGCATGAAGCATGGAAGCAAAATATTACAACTATTATGCAACAAAAGCAGCAGTTTCATACGTCAGATTGCAAACATGTTACCGAGCAAGGAAAATATGTAACAGTGTATACACAGACATGGTTAACGTTATGCCTGTTGTTTGTGCTTTTCCAATACACAAAATAGTCTGACCCCGTGGACGCTGATAAGATCGCGAATTTGGCCCAGCACCCAATGCGCTTGGGGACCGCTGCTGTAGATTTACAGCATCTACCGTTCAACTTTTATCATAATCATCACTTTTAACCTCACGCTTTTTTAAAATTTATTCTCCAATCCGACGGCTTACTGGCTCTTGCTGTCTGATTTTTGAAGTAGTTCATTGGTCACGCTTGCCGGTGCCGAATTCTGTTACCCGACAATAAAACCTGCTATGATGCTATTAGTGCTTATTATCGAGAAACGCTAAGTCGCGCGGTCGCACCTGAGTGACTTTAACAAGGCACTATTTATATTTTGCAACTGCTTCCATAAAAACGCTAACCAGTTTAACGCGAAGCATGAAAGGACAGCTTCCAAGCGATGGGTGGCATTTTTTGTTACGACACGGTAAACAGTGCATGAGTGAGAGATCTTGAGTTAGTTTCGAAATGCAAATAATAATTTGGCGAAATGAGCGAGTGGCGTGGGTGTCTTTTGTCTGGTTGTAGAAAAGTTGGTGAAAAGAATTTGTCAGCATTGAGAGCTTATTGCCGTGTGATTTGTCTCGGCGTCCTTTATTCTAGATCCCATTTTCCGCTTGTTCTTTGGCGTGAGCTGTTTTCTTTTGTGGGTGTAAATATTCCATTATTTTCCACGAATATGCTTGAGGTATAGCACGTAGGTGCGCTTCGCGCTCAGACATGGATGGCGATGCCCCAGACACGTCGGAATACTATAGGGATGCTCAATCGTTCTGAGAATAAGAAAATCGAAAAATTATTCAGGTGCTGGCTCCGGGGAAAGTTGCAGCAAAAAAAATCCGTTGAATTACTACCGGTGATTCTGCAAAGCAAGTCAGGCAGAGTATTGAAAACTTATAACCCTGTGTATATCCATAAATGTCTTAAAGTGTATGGGTTCGTGCAAGGCTTGTTCTCCATTGAGTAACGGAAATCTGATTGTAAATTGTTGCAGTGTGCAGCAGATGACAAGGCTTCTCAATTGTACGAAGCTGACAGATGGTGTAGTTGCTGTCGAGGTCACAGCTAGTCCACGAAAACCTATAGGTGCACGAGGCGTTATTTATAACGTGCCTCTGGATATCCCTACGGATGACATTTTGGCATGCCTTGCAGGGCAAGGGGTTCAATCCGTGAGACGTTTCCAATACACAAGTAAAGAATCCTCTGAGATGACAAGAGTCCAAATCAGTAGTTCTGCAGTTCACTACTGCTGACCTCCCTAGTGAGGTCAAACTTGGTTACATGTTATTCCATGTAAAACAATATATTCCAAGGCCGTTGAGGTGTTTCAAATATACTCGCTATGGTCACGTGGCAAACCATTGCCGAGGTAAACTGCGCTGCTCAATCTGCAGCCGCGAACATAAGTATAGCGAGTGCAGCGCTGCTGCCCCAAAATGTCCCAACTGCGGTGGCAGTCACTCGGCGAATGAGAAAATCTGCCCAAGATACCAAAGAGAAACTGAAATACTCAAACTAAAACTGTGGCTAATCTATCTTATGATGATGCCTGTAAAGAGCTCAGAACTTCCAGAAATCCTCCTGCTCCGCGTTTAGCTTCGCAGTCCACTTTCCCCCCTCTTCCAAAGTCGACTGTGGATCGTACTCTTGCAAAACCTTTTCCAAGTGCCACTCCGTGTCCGCATGGCACTGGTACCCCACTGGATCAGGACGAGCCCATCGTAACGGAACACACTGCTTTTCCAGTCTTTTGTTTGGCAACCCAGTCACCTTTCTCGCCTTATTGGCAGAGGTGATAAAGCAAACTATTCTGGCAAGAGACAAAAATGAGAATATTGACGTATGTCAGATTATCACTGAGGAAGCTGGTGGCCGCATGGGCCTACCTGCAGATGTCGAGCAGTCAAAACTCTTTAGTAGTTAACGATGGGTTTCGCAATTCTCCAATGGAATTCCCGTTCTATGTTTAAAGAATGGCAGGAATTCAAAAACTACCTATCTACACTTGACAACCTACCTGATGTCATCTGCATCCAGGAGTCACATCTGACACCGAAATACCAGCCTTTACTCACCCACTATCATGTAATTCGCAAAGACCGCCCTCCTTCCAAAGGAAAAGGTGGTGGCCTAATGGTTTGCGTCAAGACATCTTTCGACTTTTTAAAAATTGATGTCACTCTTCCAGGCAGCAGCAATCTTGAAGTTCTAGGCACTGCAGTACACGGTTTTTCCATATTTAATATTTCCAACCCCCGCTCCAACCCCTTCACAACCCCGCCTCCTTTGATTTTTTATTCAACGTAGCCAACGTG
>Ga0210059_1016537_pt1 | contig 10635 bp, 6 predicted proteins | sample Ectturendosymbi2_FD_188042 | JGI IMG/M metagenome (GOLD analysis project Ga0210059, IMG submission 188042) | Ecteinascidia turbinata endosymbiont from Florida, USA - Sample 2 (SPAdes) (version 2) | ecosystem: Host-associated > Tunicates > Ascidians > Unclassified | place: Key West, Florida... | reverse complement strand
CCAACAGCATGCAGGGGCTGACAAGGGGAGATTGAAAGGATACATCATCCACCCATCAGCAGTAAAAATAAATTGTAACCATTTTGTGAAGAAGCCTACGCTAATTTTGGCCAAATATTTTTGGCTATTTTAAAAGGATATCAATGGAGATTTGGCTTGGGATAGGGCTGCATGCATGATTCCCAGCAGCTAAAGATTTGTAGCATTTTTAAACAGCGGAAATGTGCAAGAAACATATTTAGCTACCGTACCTTACAACACATACATCGTACCTTGCAATTTATCGTCTTTTTAACGTTAAGCAACTTAAACAAGACATCAAATCGCGCTGTAACCCACACTTCTTATAAAATGCATGAATATCGATGTGTTCTACTTAAAAATGATATGCACGTGCGACCAATGCGATTCACCGTTTTGTGCACTCCAACTGACAGCTCTGATAAAACCCAACTGATGTGTTCTACTATATTGCTGTGCTTGTTTGTACCATAGTCTGATAGTAGTGCAACCAAGCTGAGCTACAGTACCATGTCCAAGAACAAAATTAAGTTTATTAATTTCTGAATCATTTGTAGGGACAAAGCAAAGCGTGATTAGTGTTGCTTTGAAAACACCTCTAAAAACAAGATTGGGAATCTGTATTTACAAAACTTTACTTCCGCATCGGGTTGATGAATATATTGGTTTTACATCAAGCTGCCCCTCCCACATTTTACAACAAAATTGGGCCCATGATGGTTAGAGTGAGTTTTTGTTTCCCTGTTGATGCCTTGACATTGTAAACATTGACAAAACTCCACTCATTTATAGTTTTCAAATTTCAACTTAGGGGCCTTGGTGCATTGTTTGGGGGCGATTAGCCCACCAAATCCCCCCTGTGGCGACGGGTATGGCCGTATGTGAGACATGAAAGTCAATAGCAGTGCCGCGATCAATCTGATTGCCCAACAATTTTCGTGAAGTATTTGCCCATTTTGGGCAAGTTTACCTTATGTGCCTGATTTTCGTGAAAAATTTGCCCATTTTGGGCAAGATTAACTAATGTGGCTGAAAATTGCAATGAAAATAGAAAAAATTCATGTCTCAACCTAATTTACTTTTATTGCAGATGGAACCACAAGCTTGAAATGAGGTTCTGTTTAAACCTTAAACCAACCACCAATGACGTCTACTGGCGAAATTTTTTTATTTTTCTTTACTTTTTCGTTCATTTGCTAAGAGCACTTCACACACTGTCTATGGAAAGACATCCTTTCTCAGCAAAGAATCAGACACTTTAAGATCTTACAGAGTATATATTTCGCCTACGATGTAGACATCATCAGCTCTTATTCAAACAGAATCCAGCACTTCACACACTTTTGTTTGGAAAATTGCTTTTGTTCTTCATCATATAAAAAGTTTTCCAAAATCAACACGTTGCTTTTTTCTGATCGGATGAGCTTGAGAAGACTTGCTAACTTGTAAAAAAACCCGCGCACGTGTCTAAACCTGTCAGTTAGCCCAGTATAAGCGAATAAACAAAATCTGCCCATTTTGGGCAAGGACAACAAAAGTGTTTGTGTTTAGAGGTTACCTGAGCAGGGTTGAAACCACTTTGAGAAAAGCCGTTAATATGTGTTAAAATATAGTAATAGCATTCGTGAGGCTGATCGTGATCATGGGCGCAGTTTTGTAGGGGCAGGGAGGACGTGTCCCCACCACTTTTTCAGACGGGGGGGCATAATATGCCATATCCCCCCACTTTTTTCTCTTTAGGTTGTGTATTCGGAGAAGTTTCAAAAATAAAAGTGATTCAAAAAATAAAATAAAAGTTTGTTTAAAATATAAAACTTTGTATAAGCGTTTGTTTAAAAAAACATAAGTTTGTTCAAAAGATTAAAATAAAAGTTTCAAAAATAAAATGAAAGTTTGTCACGTTTTTATGCGAAGAGCTTTCAAATGTTAGACGGTAGGCCACACATAGCCAAGTTGATGTTGAAACAGAGCTTGGTGTGATATCACTGATTCTGTTAGTTTATAAAGTTTAGCTTCGATAAAATAATTTTCATCATTTTTCAAGTTTCGAGAGACCGTGAAGATCGTTATCTGCTGCTGTCCGACATTTTACCGTGTGTGGTATACTGTTGGAAAGTTTATTTTCTTGAAACACTGAGAGTATTACAGCTGCACATGTGAGAGACCACAGTACAGCCATGATTTGTTCCGTGCAGAAATGTAACTGACTTTGCTGTAACGTTGGTTGCCACGTATTCAGAAACAGACAGCGTATAATTTAATGATGCTAGTGTATATAATGTTAGAAAGTTAGGTTTTCAGGCAAATCTCTGCGAAGCTTTTGCCGAAGACAAAAAGCAACACTATTGTGGAGACGTAGTTTTGGGATGGGGAGTTTCGCAAAAGACTGTTTTCAACCATTTCTGAACAGGATTTCAATCAAAACGTTGAATTAGCCAACAGTATTTACCTAGCTATATTGACCTATAGCTCAAAACGTAGGGTCTTTATTCGGAAATAAGGATAAAACATACATTTATCCTTACTTCTTGTAATGTCGCGACAATGGTGACCAACAAATCCAAAAGATATTTTTTCCTTGACTCTTACACGTTGTGCTTGTGCTGAATGCATTGGTTCGTAGGTGATCTTATTTACTTGACTTTAACCATAACCACAATGCAGCAATGTTTTCATCCGAGTGCGAAACATTTGCTTTACAGAAACATCACACCTAGTTTTGTTGGACATTCTTTTCGTGTTAAAGGTGAAACTTGGTACTTTTTTGCCAATTCAGCGTTGTGCATTTTGATTTAATCTCAAAGATATTCTTGTGTAGTTATGCAAGTAGAACTCTTAGAATGAAAATTTTGACATGGTGCAGAGTTATGTCGGGCTGGGCTTTTTGGGTCGGACTGGGCTCGAACTTAAGTTTGTCAAAATGTGTCGGGCCAATTTCGGGCCTGCATACAAAATTTTTTATAGCATTAAGAGCAACGTTTTTTTCTTTCGTGACATAGATTTGTTGTGCTCACCGCAGTACAGTAATTTCTGTGAGTGAAGTGATTGTGACTTTGCTTCATCTAATTATATTTGCAAACACAACTGTGTTCTTTTATTGTCTGCTGGGATTAATCTCACACTCTTTTTGAGAAGGCAGCAGCGGTGAGGAAATTAGCACGCGATGGCGTTGCGTAGAAAAGATCAATCACTCACGCGATTCTTGACTTGTTTTAAGAAACTTACAAGTACAAGCCGGCTTTTCATGTCTATAGAGCTACCCTAGAAAGTTTCTTTTATGCCTATAGAGCTATCGTAGATGGTTTCGTGACAGTTTCTTTTTTTCTTGAGAAACATTATATTCCGTAGTATTATCGTTGACTAACATGCTACGTTTGTGCCAGATTATGCCAATGTTTTGGTCAAGGTGGTTGCTATTTTCGGTGTGATAAACCGTGTAGGCCTACCTACAACTACACCTGCACACAACATTTTTTGTTACTCCACAGTTGCGCATATCTTAACTTCCTCTGAAAATTTCGCTTTCGGGCCTAAATCGGGCTTCAAAAACAAATGTCGGGCTTGACACGGGTTCGGGCTTCAAAGCGAGGCCTTTTTACAACTCCGTGTGGGTATGTACGCAGGGGCAACAAGGGGAGATTGAAAAGATAATTTCTCCTCCACCCACCAACAGCAAAATAGAATGAAATCATTTTGTGAAGTAGGCTACGCTAATTATAGGCCAAATGTTTTTGTTGCTGGTAAGAGGATATCAGTGGAGATTTTCGAAGTGCTGGGCCTGCATGAATGATGCTCAATATCATTAAAAAGATTTGTAGCTTTTTCAAAAAACGGTTATGTGCAAGAAAAATATTTATCGGCTTTGTAACGTTAAGCAACTTGAACAAGACATCAAATCGCGCTGTAACCTAACCCACACTTATAAAATGCATGAAAACTGAAATGTTCTATATTGTAAGAGGGATATGCACGTGCGACCAATGCGATTTAGCATTTTGTGCACTCCAACTGACAACTCCATTGATGTGTTCTTCTATACTGCTATGCTTGTTTGCATCCAAATACGATATTAATGGAATAAGGCTGAATTACAGTACCGTGTCCAGCAACAAATTTAAGTATATTAATATGTCTTCTTCTTCTTTCGTTTGAGCGAGTTCTTTTATCCACTGCTTGACCGCGCCAGATTTCGGGGCAGGTGTTGAGCAGCCATTCGGTTGTTTCATCGTCCAGAACCGTCAGGCCGTCCAGTCCGTGGGGAGGTCGATGGATTGGACATTGGAGGACGACATGGTCGACGGTCTGATCTTCTGCGCCACACTCACAGGCCGCAGAGGAGGCATACCCCATTTGCATAAGCAGGAGCGGAAACGTCCGACACCGGTGCGGAGGCGGTTGAGCCGGACCCAGGCTCTTCTTGGGAGGGTCATTCCGGGGGTATGTGTACTGGTGTCTGGAATTAAAATGCGGGGTCTTGTGGGGTTGTCCGCCCACTACTTATTAATATGTAAATCAACTGCAAGGACAAAGCGTGATTAGTGCTGCTCTCAAAAGACCTCTAGAAATAAGATTGGGAATCTGCATATATAAAACGTCACTTCTGCATCGACCCGATGACTATATTGGTTTCACACCAAGGTGTCCCCCCACATTTTACAACGAAATTGCGCTCATGGTGTGAGGTGAAAAAACTGGAAAGTATCTCTATTTCTGAAAACTGGATCAGACGTTTTGGAAAGGCGGTAAATGAGCAATGTTTAGTGGAATTCTCAAGCACGGAATATATACTACTCACGTGAGTTGCTGAATCGTTTCTATCTTTTCATTTTTCAAGTTCGGAAAAACGTGATCACTGACGTATTTTGATTCGCTTGTTTGTGGCAGATTTAAATATTGTAATTGCAAGTCACTGAAACATGAGGATTGAAACTTGTGGAATGCCTCCAATACAAGGAAAATTAATCTTCTGCTCATGCAGTGTTGCCAAGCCTTCGAACACTACGTGTGTCGCAGGTTCACGATTATAACACTGATGATAGATAGAAATTACAGTATATGATTGGAACAGCTCAAGCAGCAACCGGCGTGAAACTGCAACGAGAAGCCAACATCAATGATAACGACTGACCAAGAACCAAATCTTCTTAAAAGGAGCAATAACGTTGTCGTTCGGCTGCATTGAAAAAGTGCGCAGTCAAGCTAGTGGGTGAAACATACAGTCTCGGGGGTGCAATCACAGCTGTAAACGGGCCTCAATTTGAAGCTCGAACCTGGGCCGACCCCTTCATATATTTTTAAGCCCGGTTTAGAACCAGAAACCAAATTTACAAAGTGACTCAAGATATGTGCAACTGCCGGGTATTGGCAGCGTAGCAAAGTAAACACGACCAAATAATTCACCATCAATCATTTTTTATTGAAGATTTAATCAACTCGACACAATGATTTAAGCTGCAAAGTTAAACACTACACAAAGTCATCAAATAAAAAGCTTCCTTCAGACTAACTAGTAACTACAGTAAGCGACTGTTATGGTAAAATCTCGCGTATACGTTGCTCCGCGCGTAAGAAGCAGTATGGCAAGTTTTGCTGATACTTCTGGTAAAAAATATTCGTTTGTCATTTACACATAGTTTCCTTCAGAAGCATTGTGTCCAAACACACTGATTTGTCGAAATCAAAACATCTGTCATTTTAGCACCTCAAAAGAAATCACAATCCTTGTCTGGTGCTAAATCCAACGAAGTCGTTTAGAACGCAGCTATGTTTGCAATTCTAGAAATAACTGAAGAAAAATCGCAATCACTTCGCTCACAGAAGTCACCTCGATCAGCACAACAGATTTTGGTCACGAAAGAAAAAACCTTTACTCTGAATATCATTAGAAAAAATTGCATGCGGGCCCGAAATCAGCCCGAAACGTTTTGACAAACTTAAAGGCGGCTTCACACAGAATCCGGTTGCGGTTTACGATCCGGCCTATGGCCAACGGCAGTCTTCCCACATGCAGCAAGAACACCATCACCGACAACACCAGCAATCCGGCTTTCTTAAAACAATTTGAAATAAGCCGGAAGCCGGTCGAATCCGAGAAAATTCACCCGGATACGGCCAACGGAACTTTTGTGAAGACTGCCGTTGGCCATAAGCCGGATCGTAAGCCGTAACCGTATTCTGTGTGAAGCCGCCTTAAGCCCGAACCCGGCCCGACCCGAAATTACCGGCCCGACTTACATCTCTGGCGTGCATACGAAAGTGGATGCTGCAACTCGTGCAACTTTATGATGCCTTGGAACGCCGGGTAGCCCATGTGCAGTCAAAGCGGTTGGTAAGTAATAACTGCTAAATTATACTGTATGATTTAAACAGCACCAGTAACAAATTAAAGACTTTTGCAACTAATCCATTGGCAGCCCAGGTTTCTTAGAGGCTTTCAAGCTTATAGGAGGTTAAAGATAGAATTTAGTGTGTAGAGCAGTGGTTCCCAACCGGGGTGCCGCGGCACCCTAGGGTGCCATTTACAATATCCAGGGGTGCCGCGAGCTAATGCGTTTTTTGATATACTATTAAAAATACATTTTCAAACTGTCATCAAACCTTAAAGCAAAATTGTATGGGTTCGCCACTGGGCGCCGCAAAATATAATTCTCTTCTGCAGGGTGCCGCAAGCCTAGACAGGTTGGGAACCACTGGTGTAAAGCTAAATAAAGCTAATTAAATTTATATGATATCCATTCAAGACGTAGGTACAATTCGGTCAGTTCTCTCCATGAAATTGTTTCGGTGTCTCGATAAAACCAGTCTTCACATGAAGGAGAGACCATTTTGCTTTTGGCCCCAAAGTCCTTCTGAATAATTTCGACGGACGCGTCATTTATAAAAGCAACAGAAAAAATATTTTCCCTTATTTTATTTAATCATTTTCCTGCATTGCGAAATAGAAAAAAATTATTGCTATTGGAAAGTTAGCGTTTAAGGTATTCATGATATTACTTATAAAAAACGTTCTTCTACTTTTGAAATAATCCGGGTTTTGTATAAAGATTAAATCAAGTTCGTTATGATTCTTTTCTGAACATAGGTTAATTAAGTTTGAAAACGCGCAAAAAGCATTGCAAACTTCTGCTCGCGAGCATCTAACGTATTCTTTATCTACTCGGCACATCTCAAGAAACCAATACTGGTATAAAGGTTTGGATAGCCAGTGCAGAGATTGCTTGTGGAGAAGGTCGTCGTTGCAAGCAGAATTGCTGGTTTCCCCAAACGCTTCGAACAACGAGGCAGCCTAGACATCAACCATACTGGAATGGCAGAAGCACTCCTTCTAAGATTGCCGGCAGTACTTCACGAGGCCCCAATTATTTACAACAAATTAGACCTGAAGTCTTTTTACCGTCGTTGCTATTCACACTCAACTTTACACAAAAAACTGTTGCACATTGGTATGTACCAGGTTAATTTAAGGGAAAAATGAACTTTAATTCTTCATTAATTGATGACCACTACAAAGGTAATGTTTTCTGTACTGTTATTGTGTTAGTATCCCATTTTGCACAAGGCCGTTTTTCCTCAATTGCTGCATCGCAGTTTCAAGTGAATACTATAAAACGTTACCTACACTATTATTTACTAATTTAACCAAATTATTTCTAATAGTTATCGTCTGTAGGTTCGTAACGTAATCATGACATTAACATATCGCTTCGAAAATTAAGGTATAACAACAGAGGTCAGTAAAAGTTCCTGTCAAGAGAAAAAAAATTCACACGCGGCGATCACAAGGCTTTGTTGCATTTCCGAAGTGTGTATTAACATTTTCTTTGCATTAAAAAACCCTCTTACATCTGTTCATGGGGTGAAAAAACATTTTCAATTTTAAGATGCGTAAGCCCTCTAACTGACGTACGGTGACCTTTGAATCTCCGTTCAGGATTTTCTATTTGACGGGAATAAAATTCGTGCTATTGCAGTTTTGTGTCCGCTAGTATTGCACTGAATTGAGGCAGGGTCTACCTTATGTTGTGGTTGTTTTGATGTACATTTAAGTTCCCATTCTTGAGACGCAACCCTAGATCGTCTTTGGCACTATCTTGTCAAGAAAGATTTATAAGCAAAAACGAGGGAGTCTATTTGCCAGAAAAATTGATTTCAATCACATATCATCATTAGTTGCTTTAAATAGTTGCAAGGACATTTTTGTGTGTGTATGTGTGTGCGTCAAAAGTTATGCAATGTACCCTAGGTTACGGGCCGATTCAAGAGATATTGAACGTGCTCAGAGCACGAAACTTCATAGCAGCAATATGATCAAGGATCATTTAAAGAATGCGGGATGCTAAACACTAGGTGGCAGTAAGGAGTGAGTTGGTTTTTCTGATTGCCATCAAACACGATTATGCGCCTCAAATTACATGGATTGCTGTAAGCCTGTGTGAAGCTTGTTTTGTCAGAATGTTGCTCGGGTATAAGCGAAAAATAAAACTGCGCTGTGAACTCTGCCTAAAGCCTCCATCATTTCTTTATGCTTTAAAACTGCGTTACTTTTTATAACACCAGCTTAAACATCTTTAACAAAGATGAAAGAGATGTGGTGTTACTTGCAAACCAAGATTTAGGTTTTATTTTTCACCTACTTGTAACTTAGCCAATTTCACACTGCTTAACGAACAAAGATATTGCCACCCGCGTCAGTAACATTTGCTGTCGATTTTGCGACTGTAGCCCCTCGACGAATAAAACACGGCACTTGACAATGCCAAGTAGCGATTGCTATTCGGTTCGATAGTGAGCCGCGTCTCTGATCGATCGTGGTAATGCGATCAGACAAAGAAGTTCAAAACGTATGTAGAGCTCCTTGTGAGGCTAAGCAACCAAAAAAATTGATCTGCTGACTTCGCGGTGCTGAACATATTTTCAATGCCTGAATATTGTAATTATTAACTTGCTATGAAAGTTGGTCTGCCAAGTAATGAGAAAAAGCTTCGAGAGTGGAGTATAAAATATTCGATGAATAAGCTGCGGTAAAAGATATCGTTCTAAAGATATATGCACAGTTAAAAACATTCTTAATGACAAATCAATAATTTTTTGTAAAATCTTCACTTTCGCTGGTTCATCAATGATTAACAAACGAGTTTTTGCAATGCTTACAAGGAAATCCCTTAAAATTTAAAAGTAAACTATTTTGGTTTAAGTCAAAGACACCTTCCTAAATTTGAGTTTGCACGTTTTCTTTAAATGATGCACAAATGCGAAAATGCTTTTTCTGTTTTAAGAGTTTCAGGGAATAAATTTAAGCCCAATATTTTCAATAATAACTCAAAACTGTTTACTGTTGGGATGGTCTTATGCTGGACAAAATACGTCCATTCGTAAGGGAGCTGCAACAAGAAAATCTTATTTCCGACAGTTTATAAAAAGAAAACTATTCCATCATTTTTAGGTTTGTTAATTCTTTTTTTCCTTTCAGAGTTTTTTAAACTTATGTATGCTGCAGAAAAAGGTTGAGAAAAGCAATACTGGTACAAACAAACTGTTCTGCTGAATTCTACTCATAAAATATGAACAATCATACTAGAATAGCGGGATGTTCTGCAATAAATGTCAAACGTAAAAACTTTGCTGTGTGCCGTTGCGTTTACTTTTGCTTGTAAAAATCTCTTTGAATGGCATTTGTCGGGCTGTTGAATTTTAAACGCGACAGAGCCAGCAGACCTTACCCTATAAAAAGTGGCATCAACTGTGTTTTCTGATTCTATACAGATACGCATTCAGCGTAAACGACATAAATTAAAAGGATGCTTACTTTACACTGACCTTGCCCACACAGAATTAAGTTTAAGATATTCATAGCGGCTTTGATTTGCTTGTGTTTTTACAATGACCTCATGAAGCATCAGCAGACAGCAATTTAGGGAGGCTCCAGCTGCTGTCGTTGGCAACATTTGCGCAGCGTGATCAAGTCCTATTGCTGATGAGGAGCTAGATGCGTCAATTTGTAAAGAACGACTCAGATTGCCTGGTAAAGTATCCAATTTGCTTTGGCTTGGTTTAGGAAAACACCAGTGCTGATAACGCGGCACGATTTTGAAGCTGATGACAACGCTTTGCACGCGTGTGATGTTAAAATCGGCATGTCGACGCGGAATTCCAGTCGCACGTCGCACGCAACGCGTCATAAATTAAAACCAGAGAATGCGACACATACGGACGGGGCTGGCGTCGTCGTCGCAGGAGGCGAGCCGCTGATGCTGGCCGACCCTCCTCAGCCTTGTGTCACTTTATGGATGAATAATGATGTTTGTTTTTCGTGAAAAATTGCGAGCTTGTCGTGTGCACTCGCCCCTGCCGCGCGTCTTCATGCGGCGCTGCTTCTGCGAATTAAGCCGGCAGAAGTTGTTTGCGCGAAATATAATTGCCGCGTGTATCAACATGCGATATGGCCGCGCGGTTCATTTTGACGCCACGCCGCTTCGCCTGCGTTCGTCACCAGGCCTGCCGTTCAGCGAAGACATGTTTTCGAACATGCGTCCGCGCGTTCTGTAACGCCAGATGTCCGCTATCACCGCATGCTAAATGGCGGCGATTAATCCAATAAATTGTCTATCGCTCTAC
>Ga0210059_1016536_pt1 | contig 10635 bp, 2 predicted proteins | sample Ectturendosymbi2_FD_188042 | JGI IMG/M metagenome (GOLD analysis project Ga0210059, IMG submission 188042) | Ecteinascidia turbinata endosymbiont from Florida, USA - Sample 2 (SPAdes) (version 2) | ecosystem: Host-associated > Tunicates > Ascidians > Unclassified | place: Key West, Florida... | reverse complement strand
TGGAATTTTGATTGACAAGCGTTCTTTATAGGTATCTTGTCAATTCAATGCAAAATCAGGCGCGATCGACCAACTGACACTCGGCGATCGACCGGTCGATCGCGATCGACTTGTTGGCCACGCCTGATCTACGTGAAACAAAAGGCATTGAAAAATAGCATTAAATGGTTAGTTTTTGTTACAGATGTAAATTTGGTATATTTTTAGACTAGATTTGGTATAATCATTGCAAGAAGAGTTGGCAACACTGATATACATCATGACAGTTGTTTGCTATACCTGGACTAAGGCTAGACAAAGTAGGCCTACTCTGTGATATGTAGTTTAGACAAGCTACGTAGAGAGCAGGCTTGGTGTTTTAGTGTGGACTGCAGTCTACACTAGGCCCTGCTGTCTTCACGCCAATTTACGTGGGCCTGCATTGATTGGGTATTCTTATTCTGGACGATACCAGGCCAGTTAGCTTTTTTTATTCTTGAACACGATACGCAAAATTGTTGTTTTGTGACATTGACCTGTTAGACTAAATTTTAAGGGAGTCATTTCAAAATTCGTTGGATGTTTTCAGCCAATTTGTTGTTTTATGCTGTCTTGGTTTGTAGACTAGGATAAGTATTGCTACAGTAGTTAGGTCTGGTCAGGGGCGCATCCAGGGAGTCTGTTTTGCTGTCATGACAGGCCACTTTGCACCGCAGGTAGGCTACTCAGCATTAAAGCCGATGATAAAATATCAAACGCTGTCACTGCAGGTCTCTCATGCGGGTGGTTTGGAACAGGCAACAGCCTACATTTCCCTTCTAACGTTGCATAGTACTATAACAAAACAACAACGTCCCTGTTTTCATGCCTTGTCCAAATGGCACCTGCGCAATGACATGAAACACTTCACGTTTTTGAAAACTTTAAATTGATATTGCATTTAATGCACGTGTTTCAGAATTTCCTCCTCTGCCAGTACCAACTCCAGTGCAAGCAAAGCTGTCAGAAACTCGTAAACTGCCACGCACACGCAGAGCTGTTTTGTAATATTTCGCTTCATTGCGAGAGGACAGTGTCCAATCGCGATCGTTTTGTTTTTGCACTTTCGGCCTAAATTTTATCTGCTGTTTACACCTACTAGATTACCAATAAATCAAATAAGTTTAGGCCTTCCTCAGCGTCACATGAAGTAATGTGGGTTCATTTGAACTTCAGCTATACTTTTACGACGAATTTCTCATAATGAAAGGCGCCACAGCTAGCCTCAGATATTGTGGTCGCATTGTCTGAACAAAACATCAGTCAAGGATTGTATTTCGACAATAGCTTTTTTAGAATTGAGCAGTTGACGGTGTGGTTTTATGCGCAAAATGTCCTATATTGATTTCAAGTAAGTCACTTTACATTATGATATAAAATCATCAGAGCAACTGCAACTCAATCGTTCTTATCCGCAGTGATATCACAAGACGCAAGTATATATATAACACCGCCATCCTGATAGACAGCGCTCCACAGATGCAGTTGTGCAGCTGATTGTCAGCTTCGATTTTATAAGTGTATGTACGTATGGATAAACAGCTCTCATTGCTGTATGGCAGTCATTTGCTGAATGTTCGACAAGCTAAGCATCTTTTCAGCACCATGTTCCTCAGAACAAATATCGATTGCCATATAATAAATGCGCTGTGAACAAAAGCAGTGATAATTTGGAAATCTTTTCTTGTATGTTTCGACAATGAGGTCAGTACCACTATCTATTCTAAATAGTTATTTGCGCTAGGCTACTGGCCGTACTAATCAAGTTTTATTGATTGGATTTTAGGTAGAGCTCGATCGATAAGGCTTTTTGGGCCGATACCGATGTTGTTATTTTTCATAACCAATGCCGATATTTTGCAACACTCAAACCACAGTTGAAAGGCAATACTTCAGTGTGATGAAGAAGCGTACAAAATGGAATTCTGTGGAAACCTGGAGGCACTAGATCGTCAAAAGCCACGGATGTGTTCGCAGGCAACCATCTGCTTACCACGCAAAACCTGGGAACGAATGTTACGTCATAGACCAGTTTATTGGGACGATTGCAGGGTGGTCTGAATACTGCGCACTGCTTGATGGTGATGCAGTCGGAGTGCTGCGTGTCGTAATTGTGGCGGCCGGTAGATGGCGCCACATGTAAATAAATGGTCACCGCTAGGTGGTGCCAATGAGTAACATGTCACTGTGATACTAGTCACCACAAACGAAAGATCGAAATTCATGTTCCCTATATGATAATAGTGCAATCTAGAAGTAGTGTTACAGGCAAGTTTTGCCTGAACAATGAATTCTTGTATATAAAATCAACTCTACGGGAAAGCCAATAAACCTGACGAAAGTAACAACAACGACAAGATATGACAAGCAACAAAAGCTGGTTATCGGACCGTTGCCAGGGCAATAGAACCTGACAAGCTGTTATCCAAGGACAATAACCTCAAGTCACCCCAGAGAAAGCAAAGTGAAACATCAACAGAAAGCACATGACAGTTACCTAATGGACAATCACGACAGGAAATGCATGTGACAGGAAATGCGTTAACGGAACATGAACTGAAGTTCAGAAGGTGGAAACCCAAGCATCAACAAACCCCAGAAGCTTCCAGAAACTATTTGAACTGGCTAATCACAAGAAGCTTTAACAAAAGGCAGCCAATCAAAACTCATGAAATAAAGAGGTGTTAACAAACTCTGAAACAATGTTCGACTATAAATATGGCTGAATTTGGACATGAAGTCGGTCTTTTGAATAAGACTCTTCCTGCCAATAACGCCAAGGACTGAGGCAGAAGACTATTTTAGGCAAAGGGCCGCAATAGTGAAATTGGCTTGTCCGGATAAATCCCTGTCAGGCTAAATTAGAAAAATATTCTTGTCCAAATGAAGCTCTGTCAAACAAGATAAAGTGCTTGTTTGCGGAATTATATTTATGTTTTGATTAAATTATTCTTGTTAAGTTCTGAATGTTGTCAACTGGTTTCTGATTCCTTTACGAATCAAACCCTGTGGATTACAAACATGCTCAAGTGAATGCGACTATGGATGTACGTGGATTAATGAATATTTCCTGCACGAATAAGGACTATCTTTTTCTCAGAAAGAATCGTGAACAGTCAGATTTGAACTGTCAGTCAGTGAACAGCACAGAAAGAGTCAGATAGATTGTATGGTAGTATGGATAAATTAGTTGGATAAGCAGTTGTTGAAAGTAATTAATTTTGAACGAAATATGTCATATTTTGTATGATATATTTATATGATTGATGTAAGATATTAATAGAGTGAAATATCAGAAAGACAGAATTTATGCTCATAGTGAAAAATGCTTGAATGGGGGAACCGTTCCATATAGATCGTTGATCTTCTTATCGCACACTATGAAGACAGTAACAGAAATAAGAGATACGTAAGTGTGAGTTGTCTCTTGTCGAGAAGTGCATGAAAATATTGGATATTATGAATTGGTGAGTACTGTTGATGTTTTTCTATTTGTTTATTGCTGTTTAATAAAGTGTGAAATATAAAATATTAATCTCTGATAATTTAACTGATATGAGAAGTTTAGGAGAAACTACTTAGGAGTTAGATAAACGGGTTGTTAAGCAGAATTTCGCTGTGATAACGATCCCAGATGCAGTAAATAGGACCCACGCGTAAGTTTAGTTAATTACTGAATCTAAAGCGTGGCCATGCCACCCCACCCCCAGGTCGCATGACATCGCTACAGTAGTAGAGTGAAGTCAGTGATGGATCTCTATTGCTGCTGGTTGCTTTCCCGCTAGTTTAATGCCCCGAATTCCTATCTTTCTCTTGTGCTTGTCTCAGTAGTTCAAGGTGATGCAGTCAACTGCAACATAAGGAACAGTACTGAGAATTTGCGTTAATTAATCATGGACGAAGTAGTAACTTGGATTGCCGAACGCTCTGTGCAGAAATCTAGCGTAGCGGCTTTTATGAGTAAATATTGCCGATATCCTGTATATTGGGAGAATTTTGCCAATATAATGCTTTGGCAACATCACAAAATTTATCGGTCGATTTCTAGTCTTAGGAGAAAGTGTAGTTTTATTCCGAAAAGTGATATCAAACGCTGCCCTTCCGCGACAGAACCCTTTTTCCGGGCTGGATGCACCACTGGGTGTGGTTACAATATGTTGTACAATTTGAAAGGTACAAGTTATGGGCAGAGTGTTGGAATGGTCTACAGGAGCAAAAGTAAAAGACGCACTGCAAAAGCCTCATCATGGAAAGACTCGTCAACGGTAGAAGCTGTAGTGAACCACAACGCATTTCCACATTGTTGTACAGATTTAAAACTGTTGATATCTACTTGCAAACTGTACTATATCAGTGTTTTCACAGATAAATAACATGATGTTTTCGATCGTGATGTAATGCAGAGAAGCACTCAGCATACCGATAAGACCAAGTTTCATGGGGTTTAGTGAAAACAGAAAATGCATGTGCATGCACCTTTTACAAGACACGTACAAACATAATAAGTAGGGCACGTTTTTGCAACTTTTTTGTACAGCTTCCTAAATACCCAAAATATAGCCTATGTAGTTCAATGTTTTGAGATGTTTCTAGCAATTTTGTATTGCAACTTTTCGCAACTTTTTCGATTATTACGTGCAACTTTTTACTGCAATTTTTATCAAGTGTTGCGCAAAATTTAAGTGTAAATAAAAAAGATACTTCAAAACTATTTACGTTAATTCTATTTTCTTTGATTGCATGAAAAAGAGCTATATGACTGATTAGCTGCGTCTCAGTATTATCTATGACGAAACAGTTGTTTTGCAAGCTAGAAGTTTTACAACCCCAGCCATTGCAGTGCCCTCACTTATAGGGATTTTGTCCCTAGATTGGAACTTTTGACCCTTTTTAGGGATTTTCGGAGAAGTATGAAAATGTGTGAAATGAACTATTTCAGTTTATTTTGTAAATCGTATTTGGTTCTGTTTTTGACATTTATGATTGTCACTCCGATTTTATGCTGCACCATCACAGATTTAGGGATTTTTTGGTACTGTTCTAAAGCTTTTTGGGGTTTCATTTGTGAGAGAGAGCCCTGCCAGCCAAGTACGACAGTGAACGAACTCAATTAGAGGTGGAATTGCGGAAAATCATGGCTTTTGGCCAAGTCCGCACAAACGAAAATTGGTTGTGTCAAGTCTTTCGCAATCAAATTCTTTTGAGACAGCTTAGTTAGATCAAACTCGTTGATGAAACACAAAGAGCAGAGAGCCCAAAATATACCATTGCCCAAGCTTATAAAAGAGGCTACACATTTGAATTTGGCAGCGATCCAGCTGGAATAAATTTATATTTAGATCACCAATTTGAATTTAAATAGTGATCTCAAAGCAATTGTGAAAATGATCCGGCCAAACATAAGTCTAGAACTGTATGGCAGATTGTTAAATTGCCAAGCAACTTCATGCACTGTGGAGATAAGTTTTAGTATGCTTGGCAAACTGTTGGCAAAAGACCGCCATTTCTCCCAAAAAAATATTTGGAAATATTTAGCATTGTAGGTAAATAAACTGCGTGAGTAAATTACTGTCGTTTGCAATGTTTGCGCATAAATGCAACTTTCGTTGAAAATAAATGCAACTTTCTCACTTTTTCACTGCTCATAAATGCAACTTTCGTTGAAAATAAATGCAACCTTCTCACTTATTTACTGCAACAAAAACTTGCCCTAACAACAAGTATGCCGTTGTGATTGCAGGCCTGTATATAAAACTGATACTTGGTGATGGAGAAAGAAGTAATTTCTTGCAATTGCAGAAATACATAAGGCTTGCTTCAGATTCAGATCAGCTTTCAATGATGGTGCAAGATAATGGAAGAATCAAAACTCTTTATCAGTTCTAAACAAAGGGAAATTAACTGTGGGGAGGTCTAAGAACAGGACAGTGATTGACAGAACGTTCGGTAAAAATCTCGGTAGAAACGATTTTATCACAGATCAATAGTTCGATAAATTCCAAAGATTTTGATATAAAATTAGTTATCATAACCCCTCGGAAAGTATTTTAATATTGAATTGAAAGCGATAGTCGAGCAACACGAGAATCTGGTAGCGAAAAGCATTTTTGGTGTTAGAGTACCTTTGTAATTTTTCTTCTCATTTCGTTTAAACAAAAATAACCCCCGCGATTTTTTCATAGATCAATAGTTCGATAAATTCCAAACATTTTGATATAAAATTTGTTATCATAACCCCCTCGGAAAGTATTTTAATATTGAATTGAAATCGATAGTCGCGCCACACGAGAATCTGGCAGCGAAAGGCATATTTGGTGTTAGAGTACCTCTGCAATTTTTCTTCTCATTTCGTTTGAACAAAAATAATCCTCCGAAATTTTTTCACAGATCAATAGTACGATAAATTCCAAAGACTTTGATATAAAATTTATCATCATAACCCCCTCGGAAGGTATTTTAATTTATAGTTGAATTATCACTAATTTTCAAAAACATGCTTGTTTTAAACAATTCGTATGAGCTTTCTGCAACATATTTGCAAGTTTTTTTGCTTTGGATGTTCTTTTCACAACTTGTTCTTTCATTTCCTTGCGTTTATTTTGTCGTAACAGGTCATTTTATGCCTGTTTGAGGTCTTTCAATTTTACGCGCGAACCTCGCATCCACTGAAAAAAGTACGGCTGAAAAAGTCTCACTTTACCTAGGTCAAAGCTTACAGGTGAAAAGTTGAAAGGCTGAAGTAACAGCAGAGAAAAAACAAACTCAAGACTACAATCATAATTTTGTAACACAAGCTCATAAATCATAACATCTTAACAAACTGACTGACGTCAAGAATACTAGTGGCGACAAAAAAATCTGATTCATGAAATAAGTGTTTACTCAAAAATTAAAAAGACGTTTAGTCAAATAAATAAATGACTGAAACATCTAACTAGTTGATGCTAATTGCTGAAAAATTTCTCCAACTAAAAACTAACTCTTGGTGAAATGACTGACAACGGTAGAGAAAAATATTAAGCCATGTGCGGGCAGTAACCTAAGTCTCTGGGGTACGCATTTAAACCTGTCACGAGTTCGCTTTAAACGCTGCAGTGGGAGCAACTTTCAAACTGAGGATGTGTAATTTTACGTGAAATCGATTTCCTATTAAAAATTTGCTGATCGATTCCTTGCTTACACCCATCGTGGAAAGTACATACTTAAAAACAGTGATTTGAACTTCTCGAAATTGGCGTAGCTCCGTTATGCCAGTTGTTTAGGTCTGTATTGTATACATAATTGAATTCCATTCTTGTCTTACTGAATTGCTGTCAGATCAGCCCTTTTGACTGAATGTACTTTTGACTAACTACAGCAGTAGCCAGTTAAAGTGAGTCTTATTTATATCGTAAATTGCTTGAATAGGGGAACCGATCTCAATAGATTGTGGATCTTTTATCGCAAACTACTAAGATGCAGAATTAAAATATGAAAGTTATACGAGCGTTGTGACATGTCAAGAAGTGTGAATATATTATGATACACCATATGGTGAGTATCAGTTTGTGGTATTTGAACGTATGATGAATAAAAACTATAAAACCAAAAATTATATACTTTACTGGTGTATATATTCTATAGTGTGAACCATTGAGAAATAGTTTATATTCGGGCAATTAATGAGGGCTGTTAACCAGACTTAGCTTCTACGAGAACGGTCCCTGATTCAGTAATGAGAACCCATGCATAAATGACTCTACTAAATCAAAAGCACCCTAAGATGTCTCCCTATAGGGGACGCATCTGGTGTTACAGTTGTTACATATGTCATGGTTAACTAAACAGGACATGCATTCTAAATTTGTCATGTGAATACTTCAGCCAACCGCGTTCAGCTAAACGCAAAATAACTGCTGAAGCTCTGATGTTATTTTGCCTTATGAAGCAAAATAGAACCAGTACAAAATTGTATGTTGTGCATCATAATACACTTTCCAATAATTATCAGATACGGATATTATAATTTCAACTAAAACAGGATTCGGATCGGATAAGAATATCATTTCTCAAAAACAGGATAGGATGGGATAGCAAAAAAACACTATCCGATCATCTTTGGTGTGCTGGAGTCTGGAGATTTGCTAGAGGGCTACATTAGATAATGGTCGTGCTGTCGATTTTGTGATGCCATTATCTCCTTTTAGCGTGATGCCATTGTCACGAAAATTGGCACATGATGTAATCACCTATCCATGCCATGGCATCACTGTGACATTATCAGTGATGTTACTTTTCAGGAGGTTTGGCAGGTGGTTTTCTTCACTGGACCAGATAAGTTTCCAAGCTATTTTTTTTGTTGAGTTGGATATCGTATAAGTTAATAACCCAATAACAGTGATAGAAGTTTAGATTCAAATAGGATTTGGACTTAGAACTGTCAATTTTCAAATTTGGATTGAATTCTAAAACAAATTGTTGGATCGGTTTTCTATTTGAAAAACATCAATCTGTTCATCTCCAGTGTTTTGACCCTTTTCAATGTTGCCTGTGCATACCAACTAGTAACTGCTGCATAATGTGTTGTGACTAACCACTTAATGTGTTCTTGTGTTGTTTGACCAACCTTTACAATATGGACAAGTAGGAATAAAACACTCAAATAAAAAAATAATCTGAAATTGTTTTAGCTCTTAGCGATTGGACATTCATACAGGGTTTCCACGCAGTATTAAAAGTAATGAAAAAGTATTGGATTTTGAAATCAGTTTTCAAGACCTTGAAAAAGTATTGAATTTGGCCAAAATGTACATGAAAGTATTGAAAAAGTATGGAAATTCTAATTCCAACCGTTTGTTTATTCAAATTTTTTTTCATTGTTGCTATGACAGTTCTGCAGAAGTTTTTTGCACTGTGGTCTATCAATGAAATTTTCGAAAAATGAAGCTAAATGATGGTAGTAAAGTCTTTTAATTTGGTATTGAAAAAGTATGGAAAATAGTTTTTGATAATGTGTGGGAACCCTGTTGTTCATCACTTTCAAATGTATATATATACTTCTCACTTTTGTACTGAAATGAGTCAAGTGAAAGCTATTTGGAACAACTTCGTGTGCTGTGCACATTTTGGTATTTAGAAATAAAACAACATCGGGGGAAATGTAAGTCTATCTAAAATTTGACCCCAGATGTGGTCCTTTCTAAATCCTTACCATCACCATGCCAGAGGTCAAAGGAGTGTTTCACAGAACTGTCTGCTCAACTTGAGCTAAATAAGAGAAAGACTTTTCATGATGCGTATCATGTTGCGCAATGATATCAAGGCACTTGGATGTTTCAGAACATACTTACAGGATATAATGGATAAGCATGGAACTTTTGTTGAAAGAAAAAAGTGAAGTGTGTTCTGGAACATAGAATGGTGCCTTGGACAAAAAAAAATTCTTTCTGGAACATGCCTGGTACTTAACATCCATGTTAATTTAGTGGTAGTATCTAAATGACCGTATCCATTATTTCGCTTTCTAAGGACTAAAGCCCATATTGGTCTTTAGAAACTGTAACTGGCTTTGTGCCACATATAATGCTGATTTCGTGACATTAGCAAAGAGTGAACCTGGTCGAGTAGTAAGTCTCTATTCGTGTTGTGGAAGAGATTCCTGGTTCAATTGTCTTTGTGGTTGCTTTGACTTGGCTAATACAGATGCCACTTTTGATGTTTGTAAGATGAGTTTAGGCTATAAGTTTTCATCTTGTTTTGGGACCACTTTTGATGCACTTTTCTATGAAGTTTCCAAAACCGGACATGGGTTTAGATTTAGGATTAGAATTTTGGGTTAAGGGTTTAGGGAGAGGGTTTAGAGTTAGGGCTTAGGGTTAGAAAAAAATAAATCGCGTCTTAATAATACAAGCCTTGCCTAAATCAGGGGCGGGAAACCTGGTGTCCCACATGAACATTTGATATGGCCAACAACATCAGAATTTTCATTTCCCAAGTTAGAACACAACATTGTGTCAAAACAAAGCTCCATGTTTAGCAGGTAGGTCAAGAGAAGTCACACTTCCTAGTAAGTTAGATAATGCTAAAATCTTAGGATTATTGATTTTGTGGCCCGCCAACAATAATGCACATTTTATGTGACTTGTGATAGGAGATAGGTTCTCCACACCTGGCCAAATCAACAACCAGCTTAATCCTTCTCTCTAAGAAGCCACTGACATATAAGAATCGGTTAGATATTTTATGCGATTTCGCTTGATGTGGTTTTCAGTCCTTCCAAAGCAAAAACCAGATACGGTCATTTAGACACTGCCAATTTTATATGATTTGATATCGACGAGCAAAACACCTACTGCCAGATCTTGCTTAACATTTAGTGAAAGCAAATGGTTGTCAGCCTCAAGCTAAGTATATTGCAAAAACATTTTAAATCTTGATCTGCACATTCTACACAAATCCTGATGTCATGTCTTCATTTCTCTCCCACTGCGAGATTCCTGTATGACAATATTGAGTGAATGCAGGAATAGCTGCTGTAGGGTCAAATCATTATAATCCAACAAGAAATTGCAATTGTGTAACCCAATGTCACAAAAATGCCTCATTTTTTTATATAAGGTGCACTTACATGTAAGATGG
>Ga0210059_1016535_pt1 | contig 10635 bp, 5 predicted proteins | sample Ectturendosymbi2_FD_188042 | JGI IMG/M metagenome (GOLD analysis project Ga0210059, IMG submission 188042) | Ecteinascidia turbinata endosymbiont from Florida, USA - Sample 2 (SPAdes) (version 2) | ecosystem: Host-associated > Tunicates > Ascidians > Unclassified | place: Key West, Florida... | reverse complement strand
AGGAATAGTTGTTTTGAAAGTAAGACCCTTGTGTGTTGCATTAATCTTCATAAACCATCTTGCAAAAACAGGGCAACTTTCTGGCATGAGTGGTGATAGTAGTAAAATATATATAATTATTTCACTATCTCCTTGAAAAAATGTCATAGGATATATTTAATATAACAAATACTGAATGTTTTGTATTCATCATGACATTAGGCTATATGTTTGAGTATCAGTGTAAATTAAATATATTTTGACTGATGAAAAGTTCTACCTAGGCACTTGCAGACACATGCAATATTAAGGGGTAATCTCCAAAATGTTTTTCAGCATTGTGCTTAGGAAACCTGTGTGAAATTTGTATGCCTGTAACTTTGCACATGTGATATCAACGCATGCTGTAAACATCAGTGCACATCTGCTACGGATGGATTTTACAGGGTGCAGCATGATCCATAATTGACAGCACCTACTTCATGAGAGGCATGAACAGCAATTGCCAAATTCCTGAAATCTGTACATCAGTGTACAATGCTTTCCAACTCCACACTGTACAACCCTTGGTTCACTACCCTGTACAGTAGATGTTTACCGACGCGTCTGCCACACGTGAATGACTTCAGCAGACATGTAAACCGAACGGTTCAATCACGTCAGAATGGGCTGTCTCGTTTTGGCGGACCGTCGCTTGACATGTAAACGTAGTAATTGTGTGCAGGATACCATAGGTTCAGTTGTAAGACAGTTAGGGTTGGTTGCTTAAAAACTGAACAGTGAATAGTTATTAATGTGCAGATTCGCGTGATGAAATAAACCTTTTAGTCAATCAAATTGTTTTGTGCAGATTTCAGCCTTAACATTTAGCCAACTGGCAGCATTTAGTAACATGAGTTTCAAAAAAACGGAAATATGATGAGTCACATATGCAGTTTGGTTTTGCATCAATCATAGCGGTGAAGAAAAGCCACAGTGTGTGCTTTGTAATAAAGTACTCTCCAACGACTCAACGAGACCAGTGAAGCTCAAGAAACACTTAGAAAATGTGCACCCGCAAACCAAAAATGAGGTTTTGCAACCTCTCCAGTGGCGTTGCGTTGATTGTGTGATCCACCACGAACGGGATGTGCGTGAAGAATAACACCATTATATATGTAGGGCGAGCAAGCAATAGTAAAAGAGATTGCGACGCATGATCTCTATTGTTGCTTGCTGCCAGGATGCGAAGCTTTGCGCACATGTCGCTCGGGTTTCCGATCGCAACAAAGGACAGAAACTTTTTCGAACGGCATAATAAAGCACTGAAAAATATGAGACTGGATTCTTCTGGTGAATTTTGTCAAAAAAACTGCTACAAGCATCTTATTTAGTGGCATTTGAAATAGCAAAACAAAAGAAGCTGCATACTATTGGGGAAACTTTAATCAAACTTTGCGTTCTGAACATACGTGACGTAGTGCTGAGAAGAGATTTCATGTGAGAACTTGGAATGGAAGAATCTTGCCGGCTGTTGCACTGATGGTGCGCCAGCAGTGTTGTGGTGCAATTCGGGCTTCCAAGCTTCAGTAAAGAGGCAAGCTCCAAAAAGTAAAGGTATTCACTGCATGTTGCACAGGCAAGCCCTCGCTTCCAAAACATTACCTGAGGCGCTTAAAAAGGTTCTGGATCAGATAATTCAAATAGTTAATTTTATCAAACGAGGTGCTTTAGATTCCCAGCTGTTTAAGGTGCTCTGTGCAGATATGGATTCTTACCACCAGGTGCTTCTTGATCACACAAGTTCGATGGCTATCCAAAGGAAATGTTAAGCGAAGTCTTTGAACTTAGAGAAGAATTAAAGGGTTTTTGTAAACTCTAAAACAAGATGGAGTATTATTCTTGGTTAGATGACGAACAATGGACGATTCATCTGGCCTAGTGTTTCCAATTCGGGACAAAATTTTAAAACCCGGGTTTCGGGTAGCTGAGAAAAGAAACCAGGGAAAACCCGTTTTTTTTCGGGTTTTGAAATGAATGCGATTTTGAGCGATAAAAACTCAATATCATTGTGAAATTATTACTGTTGGTCCTTGCGTAATTTATTAGCGAATTATTAATTAAGTTCAGCAGTTTTTCAATGATGTTTATAACATTGACGCATGACAATCAAAGCACACTTTCATCATTCAGTCTGTTTCCGAGTTTTTTGATAAATAGTCCAGTGGCTGAAAAAGCCCTCTCTGGTTCCACTGATTTGGGGTTGATTGTAATTAAGGCATGTAACAGTTTAAGGTTATTTGACCTCTTCTTTGTAACCTCAAAAAGACTCATTTCCTTTTTCACAATTTGTGATAGGATCGCTTCCTGTGCCGGATAGTTTTGTGGTCTTCACTCTCATGGGTTACACGGATTCTGTGCTTTGATTTCAAATGGTTGATCAAACTTTCGGTGCTTGAACCACCTCATTTTGTATAACGTAGCACAAATTGCACTTTGGTGTCGGTTGAGCCTTGTTGTATGAGAAATGGCTCTAGGCTTCTGATTTTCTTTGATTACTAACGTCTTTAAAGTGAATGTGTGTGATTAAAAATCTACTTAATGTCGCTTCTGAAGGAAAGACCAATATTTTGCGGAAAGTTATTGCAAACTGAAAAGGAACGAATCGATTTTGCAAAGAATCAAAGCTTGTATATAAACTAACACATAACAGCTTATAAATGAACTAACTAGTAACTACGAAACTACGGCATACCTTTAAAGAACTACCTCACGTGGTAGTTATTAGGTTAGCAAAAAGACAGAAGTTCGCGTGGACACCTATATGTGCAAAATGACGTCACGACCCGTCTGAATAGCTCAATTGAACGAAAATAGAAGCGCAGCAACAACGAACGTACGATGGTCACCGAGCAAAACCCGCACATCGTGCTTCATGATAATAGTTGAAAGTTCAAACGTGCTAATTTGGCCGTTACACGCCCCAATCTGCAAATTCAGTGTTATCAGAATCGTTAATATTTGAATGCAACAGCAGTTTCAGGATTTTTAAAATACCCGAGTTTGGTAGTTGAAAAAAAACGGGTTTTGGGTAGTAGAAAATAGCCAAAAAACCCGGGTTTCGGGTTCAGGAAAACCCGGGTTGGAAACACTAACCTGGCCTATTTATTTGACATATTCGAACAACTTAACAAACTCAACCGGCAGATGCATGGCAGAATTAGCAATGTCATCAAATTTGTTAATGCACTGAAGGCTTTCAAAGCTAAGTTGCAAAACTGGAAGAGAAAAATCGAAATCGGAAATTGTGCAATGTTTGAAAAACTGGATATAGTTCTTGACAACCGAGGGAACAAAATGCCAGAGAAAATCAAGGAAGATATTTCAAAACATTTGTCAGCACTTCAAAACGAATTCGAGAAATACTTTGCAGAGACAAGTGATCAAGACTTGGATTTTGTGAGAAATCCATTTAAATTCCCTGTTGAAAAGCTACCAGATGAATGTCAAGACGAATTTTTAGAGCTGATTAATGATTCTTCAGCAAGGCAAGAATATGAAAAGCTTCTTCCGCAGTTCTGGATTGGAATGAAAAACTCTTATCCTGAAACAACAGCAGCAGCTCTACGCATTCTAATCCCTTTTGTGTCTACTTATTCGTGCGAGTCAGGATTTTCGAGTCTGGTCCAAATTAAGAGCAAACAAAGAAATAGACTTGATGTTGAGGATGATATGCGTTGTGCACTGTCATAAACCTTACCGCGTGTTCAACAACTCACCGACGAAAAACAAGAACAAATTTCGCATTGATCGAGTTGAAAATTAAAATAAATTGATGTTTGAAATTTTTTCATTACTGGTGTATTTTAATGTTTTTTTCATTGGACGTTTGTTTTATTTGTATCTTCCTGTCACGAAATTAATGGTGGCGCTATCTATTGGATTATGATATCATTAATGATACCTGCTTCGTCAGGTGTTTAAGTGCATTCCAAGTTTTCTGAGTGGTTCTTTGACTTTTCCCAGTTAAACTTGCTGCTTGTTTGAAGCCATTAAGCAGAGCTAATTATCGTATAATAGTGGTTTATTGAAAGGACGAAAAACGCCACTACAGGATTATGGTTTAACCCACAACGTGCGATCTGAGTCATCGCAAAACTAACGTTTTAACCCTTTTAGCCACCCTGCTGAAATTGTGTAACAGGGGAGGAATGAAAAGTTCCAAAATGAGCGAAGGGAGGAATGCATCAAAAAAGGTTGGGAGCCACTGGATTAGACCGTCATGACACAGGTTGATTTTGCTCTACTGATGAAGTGTTGTTGCGACAGTAATTCTGCTCAGCATGAGAGCAACTGCAGATTCAGGCATTTGGTTCAAGTGTTTGGCTGATAAGCCAATGGTGCGAAGCTAGCCTCTGACGGATTATGACTAAACGCCTTAAGTCAGAATCATGCCTGAAAGGCGACGATGCACTCGTGCCCTGTCTGCGACGGGCAAAGTTGGACGAATGTATAGGGCTGCTGCTGCTGCTGGAACCGATATCCGACCTTACGCGACCGCGGCAAGAGCCGCTCCCTGGTTGGTGCGTACTCCTGCTTGAAAGACGGGGTGCTGAATCATTCGCAAACGACCCAGTCGAAGGCCGGAGTGTCGTAATCACTAGAGCAGTCTTTTCGCTGCGATGTTGAGAGCAATCCGAAGATCTATCGATTTGTCCGCCTGGAACGCGGGCGGAAAATGCCCTAAAAGTTAAGGGAATTACGGGTATCGGTTCGGTTACGGGTTTGTTGTGGTGGATATGCGTTGGTGCGGGCCTTGAACAAGCGAACGCATGACATCTCTGCAACAGGGGCTTTCGTATACGTGCCTGGACTGCGTTGATCATTCGCACGGTGTGGATTGCAGAAATGTACTCCAAACATTTGCTAAAGAACCGGTTCAGGTCGGCTTTGACATTCAGCAGTTCTTTCGCAGAAACCGCTTCGAATTTTTTCTCAAGGTACTCGGCATTGACCTGTAATCATACAAAAAAAAATACGTCGATATTCGTCAGAAGTTTACTTTGAAGAATAGCTAAATATTAAGCAAAAAAATTAACTTCAGCGGAACAAATGAGGGGAACAACAAATTCAAGCGAACATCTTCCCTATGGTTGGCGTGTTACACAACGCTTTGATGTTGCTGTGTACTTTTGTCACAATACAGAAGCGTGTGGGTGAATTACGTAAACATGCATGGTTGCATGTGCTTAGCGGCTAAGCCTTTGCCCCTTGCATTCCAAAACGCCTGCAATTTATGTAAAATTAAAAGCTTTGGTCACTTTTTTTGCCTTTTTTATTTTGAAAGGGGAAGTGCACGTAGAACTATGTGGGAAAGAACGCGACAAGTACGGTAGATGAAAGTCTTGCATTGAGGACACTTTATGCATGTCGTTTGAATCATTTGTCCCCTCCTGGTTTCTTCCGGATTTTTGGTGATTTATGTCCGCTGACATTTTCCTGGATTCTATCCGGATTCATGGCGATTTTTGTCCGCTAACATATTCTTGGATTCCATCCGGGTTTATAGTAATTTATGTCCGCTAACATATTGTAGGATTCTACCCGGGTTTATGGTGATATATAGTGCCCATATCGCGTTCTGTCATCAGTGCAATGAACAGATCTGGTTTGGATCTCATTTGTTTCAAAGACCAAGTACCTGAGTTTGCATATACAAGGTGGGAAATAGTGCAGAATATATTGCAGCAACCTAAATTATCTTGATCATACAAAAAAACGCTTGCAATAGTTTAACTACAAGTAGTTTCCATAAAGGTGACACAAACGAATCAGTCGAACACATTTTATTAAGGAAATCAATTTCACGCAACACTACGCATCCTCAGGCCTAAACTCTTAGTCAAATAGAAGTTGAACTAAAAATCATAAATATTTGACTGTTTACATGTTCGTCCCACAACTCATTCTGCTTACGAAAAAATTATCTCTACTGAGTTTATGTAGCTTAGTTGGCATTGGTAACAATGAGCTGAAAGGTGCGCTCAATGCAATCCACGCACATTTTGCAGTACATTTACTTCAGACATTGATTCTTAACTTTATCTAAAACCTTTTCCAAACAATAAAAATAACTGTGTAGTTATTTCTATATACAAACATATTCACACCCAGATTCGAAGCAAACAAATATTACCTTCAGCAAGAAAAACTCATCCCAAAAGTTTGGATCTTCCAACACTAAATCCTCACCCTAAAATAAAAAAACAATGGTAAATTTGCAAAGCTATAACGACTAACTAGTACATGAACACTGGCAGATCTGCACCAGCCGCACAGGTTTGTGGCAAGTCAAACATGTGAGATACACAAGCATCAGCAGTCTGATCTGGAACTACATCTGGTCCCAAAATAATTGCTTGTTTACCCCACTGTGTTCGTTACTTTCAGTTTCAGGAACAAAAACATGTTGTAAAATCCTGGTAAAAGCACTTCACCACTGCAAAAGGTACCACTGTAGCAAAATAACAAAATCTAGATTCCACTAGACACAAAAATTTTGAATAAACTAAAGGTATAGTAGTCAATGACGTGTTACTTTAGTGTTTGTTCTGCTGTAGTAATACCTGGCTGTATGCATGAACAATTCCTTTGTACTTAGTAGTGATGAAATGTTTTCATATTTTTTGTGTTCTACTAACACAGGTGTTCTGGACTGTGGATGCGAGATAAAAACATAAAAACAAACAAAATAAATAAATATTGGAATTATTCTAAAAAAATCATCACACACAATTGCTAGTTTGACAATGTCAACAATGTGAGCTTGAAGTATTTTGCTCATCAATACAGTATCTTTGTCATATTTATAAAAACTAAACACTATGCCCAATTTAAGGCAACTCAACACAAGAGAGCACTATTTTGCACCCACCAGGCTTTGTGGCACCATGCTACAAATCAAAATGTAAACCTAAGGATAGTGCTTAGGTCACATATGGGGATGCTAGTATCATCAGAGGCATGACTGGGCTGATGTACAGTGCTGGTAGGACATCTAACTTTTCAATCTATGCAAACTGTGCCACAACTATGATTATTTTCTTTTATGAACAGCATGGTTTTCTAATTAGGTTAGACTTTCAGTTTCAACTTTTAATGCTTTATCCAGGTAATGCGGTTATGATCAGCTTTCAGATTTATTAAAGTTAACTCCAAGATATTGTGTCACTGTGTCAGTGATACAGAGTTAAAATCCAATCTAGTGCAAATTAAACAATACAACAGCAAGCAGGCACACCATACCTTAAAAATTGTATCATAATGCAAAATAATTTTTTCTTTCAATGGCTTTTTGTTCTCTGAACCCCTTCTTAACATATTCTAATACTATCAATGCCACTTTTCAACTGAAGCCTGAAAGCACAAAAACAATCTTGTAAAGAAATATCAACATTGGCATTTCAGAAAAGATGATAGTAATTGCACAGAAAATCGAAGAATAATTCAAGAAGACAGGTAAAACCCTTGAAACACACACATGCACATAAGAGAAGAGAGGATGGCCATTCCATTTGCCTTAGGAAAATATCAAAAAGCATGCCAATCAAAACAATGTTGGTACATTTTTAGGGTACAGTTTTTTCCAGCAGGAAACAGGTGATTTCATGAAGTAACATTGAATTTTTAAAAATGCGTAACTTTTGGAAGAAATGGTAAAGGTCGATGAGAATAAAGAGGTGTTTATGTTTAGCTTCTTTTACTTGCTACTGTCTTTAGGGATCAAGTTTGAAGAAACTTCAGCAATTTTTAGATTAAGAATTCTTTCCATAATAATAAAGGTCCATAAGAGTGAGGTGGTTATGTTTGGATTTTTTCATTCCGTACAACCATCAGGAAAAGTTTACAGAAACTTCAGTTATTTTTGATGAAGAACTCTTTTCATGCAAAGCCAAACAATGGTATCAGAAGTAGAGAAATGAAATTGTTTGTAACAGGTAAATGGTTTTCCCTTTTCCCATGTCTAGATACATACGCCACAGTTCCTAAAAGTAATGAACATTCATTTGGGCCTCATAAAAGCAAGCGCTACTTAACATAGGCTAGAATTAGACTAACATGATGAAATATTAGTGATGCAATTCTCTTAATCCTGCAAAGAAAGTAATAACGTTTTTGTTTAAACACTTCACAAATGCTTCACTGCAGAAATTCTCAGATAATACTGCATGACTTAAGCAATGCATGTGAAATGAAAGAGTGGAGAGCATATCAAAGCAAAATCTATTTTCACAGAAACCAACTTCAACAGAAACCATGTACAAAACTGCTAAACACTTTGGCATCCGCTAGGATTCGGGAATTTTCGAAAAAAAACCCTAAACGCACGTGGCTTTGCGCAGGAATTTCTCCGGTCCGGTATGCTCTACAGACCCGGTAAAAGTCTCAAAAGACGCAGCAAGTCTTCTAGTCTGCACTCGAAAAAACATTTTTTGCTTGGGGGGTGCAGTTTTTTTGTGAGTGACGTCATAAGTGGAGGACCTTTGGGCCACCTTGGCCCACTTTGCCTGGCCCTTGGCACCAACCGTTAGGTGGTGGTAGTTTGCTGAGGTTTTTACTGGAAACTAGGCTACAATCCGAGTCTTTTGATACTTTGGATGACCTGCTGGGGTTTCGGGTTCAAAAGTTGTGATGTAAGTTAGTAAAAATATTTGACTAATTAGATGATTAATTAATTTGTTTATTTTAGATCATAACTTTTACACCAGAAACGCTAGAAAGTCGATCAAAGGCTCTTACTCAGACTCAAGCCTAGTTTCCAATGAAAACTTCAGCGAAACACTTTGGCCTAGCGGTTGGGCCCAAGGACAGGCAACATGAGCCAAAATGACCCTAAAACTGCTTCACTTATGACGCCAGTCACAAAAAATCCGCACCCACCAACCAAAAAATTTTTTTTCAAGTGCAATCTACTAGACTGGCTGATCCGTTTGAGCCCTTGAACAGCTCTCTAGCGCAATCGGCGGAGGAGCTAGGGCGTTGGTAAGGCAACTGAAAACTGCTGGTTTTAGGTTGAAATCCAGGTGCGATTTATTCGTAGATTGGCTGTCAAAGTGTTAAGATCTGCGAGAGCCACTTTTCTTGCATCACTTTACACCACCATAACTCGCCAGCTGATTGACCTGGAGAGCTGTTCAAACCCTCTAAAGATGTGGGAAGTCATCTAGTTCAGATTTTTAAAATTGGAAAGTTTTGGAACTGAGCACTTTTTGTCCAGGTTACCATTTTTGTCCAGGTTACCAGGTCCTGGGCACCAACGCCAAGACCCAATTGTTTGACGCAAGTTTTTAGTGGAAACTAGGTTATAATTTGAGTCTTTAGAACCTTTGATTGGTCATCTTAATGTTTCTGGTTCGAAAGTTATGGTTAAAAACCCAAAATTTTGCATTGCATAAATTTGGGGAAAAGTCTGTTTGTATTTACTCCAATTTTGTTTCTTAGGCCATACCCTTTGAACCACAAACACTAGAAATCCAATCAAGGACTCTGAAAACTTAGATTATAGCCTAGTTTGACACTAAAAACTCAAGTCAAAAAATGGCTTTTGGCGTTGGCGCCCCTGCCTGGTGACCTTGGCCAAAAAAGGCCTTAACCTGTGACCCCTATGACGTCACCCACAAAGAAAACAAAATCCAAAACTTTCCAATTTTTCAAATCTAAACTAGACGACTTTCTGCATCTTTAGAGGGCTTGAACAACTATCTAGCTCAATTGTCTATAGAGTTATGTTGGTACAAAGTGACACAGGAAAGGTGGCTCAATCAGCATGTATGAATATATCGTACACCGGCGCCGAAGTGTTAAGCCTAATGTCTCAACATTTTAAATGCACAATTGATATAGCTTATGTAGTTTAAACCATAGGTGTGTTTGTGGTACCTTCATAGAAAAAACAAAAAAACGTGGCAAAAATGTGTGAATTCAATAAAATTGAAGCCAGGAAGTGCTGATAATCTTTTCTTGAAAATCATGAAAAATTTTTGCAAAGCAGACCAATTTTCACATCACTACCTTTGGTGTTAAACCTTCAGGTTTTGATCCTGAAGGTTTGATACCAAGGCTAATGATGTGCAAATTGTGACAGTGTTTGGCTTGCAGGATAAAGTCTTGACCACATAACCACGCTGAACCTCAGAATCTTTAGATTGTTTTTGCCCTCACCAATTTTGTTAGGAATCCTTTTGTTTTATGGAAATACATGCAGCACCCTTTAACGACCGCACGAGCCACTATAGTGGCTCTAAAACCTTTGTCCAGCCATAACTCGCGAACGCGATAAGTTAGAACGTCAGTGAAGACATCCTCAGATGCGGAAGAATGAGATCTTTACGATGAGGTGAAAAAAAACATACCTTACTATTTAAAAATTTCGAGAAAAACGCAATTTTATCAATTTACCAGAGTAAAATTTTGGCAATTTTTAGTAATCTTCCAAGACTTGTGTCACCACAACCTGTTAGCTTTTTCAAAGCCGTTTTTTCACTTGTACTGCGTGTAAGGACCACAACTAACCACAAATGCCGAAAAGAGCCACTGGAAGCATTTTTTTAGGGAAAAAAAATTTTTTGAAAAAATTGTAATTTTTAGAATCTGAACATATTTATTTTTTTGGCTTTC
>Ga0210059_1016534_pt1 | contig 10636 bp, 9 predicted proteins | sample Ectturendosymbi2_FD_188042 | JGI IMG/M metagenome (GOLD analysis project Ga0210059, IMG submission 188042) | Ecteinascidia turbinata endosymbiont from Florida, USA - Sample 2 (SPAdes) (version 2) | ecosystem: Host-associated > Tunicates > Ascidians > Unclassified | place: Key West, Florida... | reverse complement strand
CATTGCTGTTGGTGCTGACATAGACATATCGTGCTGATTGTTGAACTTGAAAATGTTAAACAAAATTTTTGCATCCTTTGTTTGCAGTGCTCTGTGAATAGTCTTTTGCTGCTGGTCTTGGCTTATTGATGTAAATTACGATCTTATTTAGGTTTTTTTTTAGCACTTTCTGCCATATCTGTTGGTCCTGCTTTCATTGTTAGCGAATTTGACAGGGTTGGCGGTATTGGTTTCGCTTTTGACATCTTTTGCATCACACTGTTATTTCTTGCATCACAGAGTCTTTCGGTTTTGACTTGCTAGCATTGCCAAGTGTTGCTTTATTTTTTGACTGAAGATGGATTAAGAATAATCCGAAACATCTCAAAATAAAAATGTATAGTTTTTTGAAGGCTTTTTTAGTGTTGATGAAACTGTTGAGTCTATCCCAATTTTATGCTCTAAAAAATAATATCTCTTGTGTTTGTTGTAAATATGTGGTGACATGATTTAGGTTCAACATTTCGAATGTTTCACCATTAGGTCTGATAAGTATTTTACATGGCAGAAAGATGTGATGTTTGTTTGATGTGAATGCTTGAGATTTACGAATGGCATTTGAAAATTGGTTTGTTTTTAAGGGAACTTGCCGATTTCACTGGTGATGGAAAAATGGACATGTTAGAGTTTGCTATTGCAATGAAATTCATTAAACTGAGATTGCAAGGTGCCATGTTGCCTTCAACTCTTCCGCTTTCAATGAAGCAGCAACCACCTGGTTTTTGTGGCAGCAGTTATGGTATGCATGGAATTGTGATGATTGCCAAAAATTAGTTGTGTTATTACTTTAACGGATCTCTTACATGTAAATTTGTTGTTACTTTGTTTGACATTACACCACCATAAATTGTGTGCAGAATTCCAGAAAACAAGAATGTTGATGTTAGTTTGTCTGAGACTTATTGTTGGGAGGTTTCGCATTAATGAAATATTGAATTTGATGAGCCTTGCTGCATTGACATGAAGATATTGAAGATGTTTTGTTAACAGTTTCATGTTTGCTGTATGTAAATCTACATTCAGAAAATGGTTACGCTGATGATTTGCAGGTGTAAATGTATATTTTTATCTAAAATCATTTTTTGCCACTGGTTCTAATGTTTTTCACATGAAAACGGCTTAAAATTACGTTCCTAGACTGAGTTAACCCTTTCAGTCCCACGTGCACCACTTTTTTTCAGAGCTTTGCAATCCTATAACTTGCCAGGCGATTCAGCTAGAGAGCTGTTCAAACCCTCTACGGATTCAGCAAGTCTTGTAGTCAAAATCGAAAAAAATATTTTTCGTTTTGGGTTTGAGCTTTTCTGGGGGGAACGTGAAAAATAGGATGCTTTTGGGTTATTTTGGACATCTTTGCCTGGCCCTGGGCGCCGTCCCAATGGGCAATTTTTTGGACTCAAAGTTTAGTTGAAAACTAGGTCAAAATCCATGTCTATAGAGCCTTTGATTGACTTTTTAGTATATCGGGAGAGAAAATTATGGCTCATGAACCAAAAATTGACCAAAATTTTGCTCCCTCAAAAGTCACTCTTGGGGGCATTCCACCGCAGGCAATAACTCGCCGTCAGATTGAGCTAGGGAGCTGTTCAAACTCTCTAAAAACTTGTGAAGGTATGTAGTTTACAATAAAAAAAAACGTTTCAGTTTAGGATGTCTGGGTTTTTTTTAATGCTTATATAATGATAGGATGTTTATGTTATTTTTTGTTGACATCAGCATTTTTGCCCGACCTCCCTTTAAGACCCGCAGGACCCATTTAAATAACACAAAATGTTTTTTGAGTTTAGCTGTTTTTTGGTTATTATTTGGGACTTTGAAGAGTCTGAACAGGTTTTTAGCATTCCTGGTTCCAAGATTAGGGCCAAAATTTTTAAAATTAATTTGGGAAATTCCCCAAAAGTATTGAGAAAAGCCCCTTGCCAATTAGCTGTTTTTTTGGTCCAACTTTTGAACCAGAAATGCTAGAAACTCAATCAAGGGCTCTAAAAATGCGTATTCTGCCCTAGAATCCAAAAATACTGCGAGCCAAAATATTGGCACATGGGATTGGATGATGACATCATATAATTAACCTAAAAACATGCCCCTGTCATGATCCCATTGGCCTAAAACCCCCAACCAAATTTAAAAAAAAATTTTTATTCTAAACTACACAACGCCACTAGTCATTACGGGGTTTGAACAGCTCTCTAGCTCAATCTGCTGCCGAGTTATGGCTGGCCAAAGTTTGCCCTGAAAGGGCAAATTATGCCTTTTCTGAAAAGTTTTGAATTAGGCGAAAAACTGTGTTTTTGACCCATAATTTTGGCTACAGATGTGCTAGCAAGTCAATCCAGGGCTCTATAGACGCGGATTTTCACCCAGCTTTCAACAAAACTTTGAGCCAAAATAGTGGGTCAATGGGTTGTGGCCCAGGGCTGGCCAAAAAAGGCCAAAATTTCTAAAACATGTCTTCTTTGTGACGTCACCTCCAGAAATCCCCCCACCAAAAACGACAAACTTTTTTATTTATTTTGACTACAAGACTTTCTGAATCCGTGGATGGTTTGAATAGCTCTCTAGCTCAGTCGCCTGGCAAGTTATAGGATTGCAAAGCTCTGTAAGATTTGGGGCTTTTGCAGGACTGAAAGGGTTATGAAATAACAGACCTTGGAAAGATTTTGAAGTCTCTGAGGCTGTTTGAAAACATGGTCCCTTTGAGTTAGTCCTCCTAGGATGTAACACGATCCTGGACCAGTGACTGCAATTTTGTGCACTAGAAGTTCTGCCAAAATGCTAGCAAAGCAGAAAAAAGGTATTGCAAAAATTTATGTAAGTCCATGCAAGCATGTTGATCAAGTTTAATTGTTTAATACCAATCTTAGGTACTTTTATGGTATCAAAATTTTCTTCTGTTGAAGTGAAATTTTCAATTAGATGATGTCAGTAGCTCCTGGCAGACTCAAGCTTGTTGCAGTGGTATGTAACCTGAACTGTTTTGGAAATGCTTTGATATGTTGGCAATTGTTTAGTGTGCCGGCAACAGAACTGGCAGCATGTTCTCTGTGTTAGCATACAGGTGGAGAACACCTAACAATATCCACCTTCTGGTGATTTGAATTTCCTGCCAAAACCACCCAGTAATGGTGGATGTTGCCAGGAGGAATTCACCTGGTAACGAAAGTGTTAATTACAAACATCTTCAAAAATTGTAATACAATTGAAGAAAACTTTGGGCCTCTATTTTAAATAGAGGTATCGGTGAGTTAAAAACATTTAATTCGAAGATATTGCTAGATTGCCCACAACATCACTGTCTGTATTGCAGCAGACTTCTGTAGTGATGATTTGATTGGTTCCTGTTCTTGTTTATGTGCACATGAGCATTGAAGTCAATTGGGATTAAATACACATCCATGTGCACCTGTATTTGGCTATGCCAGCCCCACTTGGTGAAGAAATAACAAAAAATCAAAGCAGTAATTAATTAGTAGCACATAGTTCTAAATGTGTGCTGTCCTGTTCATGTTGAGTGACTAAAGAGACATTTTGAGCTGGATGGAGACAAGTATAAACGTAAAATACAACACTAGTTTCTGAAATTTGTGTCACAATGACAAACTGTTAAAAATGTGTATGTTGACAGTGATTGATGGGATGACATATCATCATTAGTATTTTTGAAATATTTTAATCTCCTGAAAAAAGTATACAAAAGTGAGCTGAAAACAGATAAATTATTTTCTGGTATTGCTCCAGTGCTTAAACATTGTTTACTTTGCTACCAGCCAAGTCTTTTGGCATTATAGCATTTGCTTTGGTAACCTGGCTTTCAAAAAGCAACTCTGAATAGGTTGTTTGTTGTGTCATGGGACAGATGGCTTCGCTAAATGTTAGTGTTTTATATGTTGACATGTGTGATTCCTTTCACATTTTTAGCTACACTGACCAACATGAGAAAAATATGTGAAACTAACACTTATTGTTTTCAGCTACTGATGTTTTTTAAAACTGTATTAAATCTAGGTGCTTCATCTATGTCAACTTCAATGGGAAATACAACAAGTTTAGCTTCATATAGCACGCCTTTGTTGCCAAATGGAAATGTTTCATTGGGCGGAATGATGCAGCCAGTTTCATCCATGAATAATAGTAAGTTCCTGGTGCTTGCTTTTTTTTGTTGTTGAACAGATCCAACACAACTCAACACTAATTTGTTTTCCCCAATGAACATCTTGGCCACTGTGAAATACATACTGTGGATCCTTATGTGTGGGTGTGTCTTCAGGAGGGTCACAGAGGCTGCAACCCAAAGACACCTCAAAATGCAACTTGGTTCCTACCTACACCCAATAATTCTGTTAGGTTTATACAAAAGTACAACCAAACCAGGTCAGGGATGTAACCATGCCACTGGTCTTCAGCCAGCTTCTGATGTAGCCTGTAGATCTTGCCATGTCAACATTTTTTGGGTATTCTGGCCACCTTTCTGAAACATTGCAGCTGGTAGCTCTTAATTTAGAGAAGTGGCTCAAGATTTAGGGCTTACCAATTTCAAAACTGTGCATCTTGTAACGGATTTCATCATGTGCTGTTTAAAAATATACCATCTCTGCTGCTTCTGTACCAGTGATAATGCTCTATTGGTCATTGTGCAAGGTTTCCAATCGTGGACAAGAATCAGATCCAAATTGATTTGAAACCTGAGAGGTGTGCTGTATTGAAAGCTTTTGTTTTGTGACCAGGAATTGGAAGATTGTGCGTAAACAGCATTTGCTTTTCTAATCCATTTGTTGATATCTTTTTTCTGTTCATGTGACTCACGAACACCACCCCAAGTACTTGAATTTCACCTGACGTTGCAGTTTCGCAAACGCACTTACTTGCAAGAACACACTGACTTGGATTTCTGGAGATATGTAAAACCTTGTTATATCTTGTTTTTTTAAATGCTGATGTTATACCAGCGCGATTGCACACAGCTGCAAACTGACCAGTTGAATGCCTTGGTCCTGTTAGGCAAAAGCTAACACCAAATTTGAAAAGAGCAAACATGCTCTTACTGCGTTTAACAATGACATGGCTGTGACCGCCCATCTAGTTCATACAGGCTGTGAAGAGAAGTAGCAACAGTTTACACTCTGCTGGATTCAAAAATCTCACTAAACTTCCTTGACTTAATTCTGTCAATGCAGATGCTAATTTAAGAAGTATAATGGTATGATGTCCAGTTACAAGTGGCCATAATTGTCACATGCAAAACTCTCCTGAAATGTGTTGGAGTGTTAAGTTTGGTCTGTGGTGCTATAAACTGCATTGGTATCCTCCTGCTTTATTTCAATTAACTCAATTCAGTTTTCTTTCTGCATTCCTCCCGTCTCCCTGTATTTCAGAGATGGCCACCTAAGATGAACTTCCTGTGTTTCTGAGTGTGTGATAGTGGCTGGGTTCCAAAAATCTTTAAAATTACTTTCTTCTCCACCATCAAAGAATATCCCCCTTAGCAATGAGGATGTTTGATGGACCATGCAATATTAGATTTTTTGTAGTGGAGATGCCTGTACATCTCACAGGACACTTTATTGTCTTGCCAATATAAATCAGAGTGTGGTTTTTGTCTAAATTTCATTTAAATTTGCATCTTGGACTTTTTGTTTGAGCTTGGGGCTTCCATGCCTCAGCATATTGCAAATGCAAAAAGTTTCTTTTCAGTTTTGAAGCCAAGTTGTTGCATCTTGCACCTGACTAAAACAAGGTGTTACTTCAATGCTGTTTGTTGCTACACTGAGCCATTTTTCTCCACATAAGCCACTGATGAACTAAAAACTGGTTCCATGCGTTTTTGTAACTCTTCTGCATTCAGGAAATTCTGGGAACAGAATGACACACTCCCTGCACAAATTCTAGGTTACAACCTCATCTACCAGGGTTTCCCACTTCTTGCAGAACCTATTAATCCTTCCAATTCATATAACCCCTCTTGATTTTTCTAAATATAATCTCCTGACAACCAGGTAATGAATGGTTGATAGTTTGCCTCCTATTTTAAAGCAAACATCCAACATTAGGAACAGATCAGCTAAAACAATGCAAAACCATCTTTGTACTAATCGTGCAATTTCTGGATATTTATGTATTGGAAAAGGTATTCATGGTGCTGAGTATGTAGTTGCTAGCTAACCTTTCCACCTTCATACTTACGTATATTAAGTAACTTGAGAATTTTCACTCAACTGCTCACTTCACCGCTCAAAACGATGCTTAGTTGTCCAGCAGCATACACTCAACTTTTACTGACATGCAGTGACTCTCAAAACATACAATATATTCAGCATGGCATGCCTTTAAGCCCTTTGTATCTGCATAATGCTGCTTATGATATGTAGTGAACATGGTATACTAGTCATAGTTATTTGCAACATGCAAAACAGAACCAGCAAAGCAAACAGCAACAACAGCTGTTTTCAATGGATCTTAATAAGAAACATACTTGAAACATGTTAACAATCATTGAGTTGTTTTTGAAACAAAAATGTGATCGCTTTCAAATTTTATTTCATTTGCAATTTTGCAAAGTTTGCCTGAAATGTTTCTTAACATTTCATAGTTTATAATTGTGTATTGTTGAGTTAAAAAGCAGGAAAAGTACTGTGTAAATGGCTCTTGTTTCTTGGTGCAAAAATGATGTGCAGAAGCCCTTGTATTTGCTCTTTCTGAAGATATTCCAACTTGCTTTGATTTAAAACAACTGTCATAATGTAAGTAAAATCAGGCCCACAGGCACAGGGGGCATTCGGTGTCAGTTCCCCACCAAATGTTTTGTACCCAGAAATATTTTTCATCATATAATAACAACAGTCTTTTCCCCCCTAAAAATGTATTTTGCTGCCCCAAACATCAAAATCTGGCTGTGCCTGAGTAAAATGTGTTGAATGCAAGACAAATGCAAAAAAGCAAAATTTATCATGTTTGCATTTTAAAATCTATAGAGGCATTTTGTTTACACAAAGCCTAGTAGATTAAGTGTCTTTTGGGAAGCAATGTATGCTGCTGGTGAATGCTAATGATACTCTGCTTTTATTTTCTCTAAGCGTCAGTTGCCGCCTTGCCTGCTGTCAGCTCAAATTCAACAATGCCAAATTTGTCACGAAACGGCTCTTTCAGCGAACCACTGAGGTAGTGAAGATTGAACTTTTAAGAGTTTTGCTAAGTTAATGTTGTGTTTTTTTCGTATATTACATGTTTTGAGTTCATAACAATCCTTGCCTCGTATAACATGTTAAGTTTGTGCTAATGTAATTTTTTGTTTTAAAACACGTATTTTGCTTAATATGTTTGCTGAATGATAACCAAAAGTGGCTACATACAACAATTTTAGAAAATTTGTGCGTTTAGAAAAAATTTGTATGTAATTAATAGCACAAATCTGTTTGGACACGAATCTTTTTAAAAAAGATGAAGCTTGTATCACTAATTGTGGTGCTTTGGAATAAGTGGTCACTGAACATGTTTAAGTATTGACAAACCCATTCACTGCATTCTCAATTTTAAAAATATATTGATATTTTAAATCGTTTTTCAGACCTGCCTCGTCTTACCAGGAATGGGATATACCAAAACCATCCAAACTTAAATACAAGCAAATGTTCAATACTCATGACAAGCATAAAACTGGATATTTAACTGGTAAGTGCCGACCGCATATGTTTGTTGCTTTTGACTGTCCAGTCAAGCTCGGCTTCATTCAAATCGATTGAAGGGTGTGATTCTGAAAAATATGGTTGCAAGCTATTTTGCACATAATTTCTGCTAATTGTGATATGACCAAGTTAAATAATCATGTGCTAGTTTAAACTGTGTGCAAAATACATCAATTTTATCAAAATCGAGATTGCTTGTAAATTTTCTGTGAAATATCGGTTTGAATGGTGATTAATCTATCCGGTTATCAGACATAAGACTATTTGGTATAAGCCTGGTTCAAGTTTAAGGCAATGTTGAATAGTATATGCCTTAGCCAGGATGCTGTTCTTGCGAGCAATATTGCCTGGGTTTCTATCATCACTCCGCAATAGTTGAAAGACAAGTGCGTTCGGATTAATCCCATTGAAAATTGGGTGTGGTTGCAAGTTGATAGGATTGCTTTGATAGTAAATATATAATGGCTCTGCGTTAAATTTATCCCAAAAAAATTTTTGTTGTTGTTGTTGTTGTTGGCAGGTTTGTGAGACAATCAGTTTATGTGAGCTTTCTTATTAGTTCGATATTTGATGAAGTGTTTGTCCGCGCGAAAGTTTCGCGAGCTTTTCGCAGCAGTTTAAAATGTCAACTTCTGTTCCCTTCACAACCCGTACCAGCCAAACGTTGCGTGTCACTTTGCAGCGGTAGCAACAGCAACTTTAAACGCTGCTGTGCTTTTCCCGAACGTTCCTGGAATATTTCTTGATCGTTACGCGTCGTTTGCGCAGCGCGTACGCGAAAACGTCACATAGCTTTCACGCACAATGTGAACAGCTGAACCGTCGTGTTTACCGCCGCTGTTGCCGATCTCATTAAGCGGACACACTTTTCAAAAGGTGTTACTTTCCCGCTTGTGTGCCCGTGGCTTTTCGACACGTCGTACCGGCTTTGGTTCCACGTCAGTTGCATTGAGTGCTTCCGTCGTGAACCTAAATTTTCTTACACAGGCATGCAAGCCAGACATATCCTCAGTCAAACGGGACTTTCCCAGATGATTTTGGCGAAGATCTGGCAGCTGAGTGATATTGACAACGATGGAAAGCTGACTCAAGAGGAGTTTATGCTCGCATTGCATCTTTCTGACATGGCAAAATCAGGTCAGATTAACTTGAAGAATACTGGCTCGAGTTGCGAACAGTGCTTAGTCCTTTGTTGTGGCATGCCGTCGTCATGCATTATCTATTCTTTCGTTCACAGGTACTCAGCTCCCAGTAATCTTGCCACCTGGTTTGAAACCACCGTCCTACAGAAGCAATCAGACCAACACTCCGGCGCAAGGCAGCCTCAGCCAACTGGGCCTCTTGACACCGCTGACGTCAATGGACCCTGGGACAAAGGTACGCAGAGTAGAGTTTACGTTTCACGCTTTCGTGGATAACATGCAGGCTTGATACTTTCAGTCCCCGGGACTGTTATTATATGTCCGTGCAAAGTACCAGTTAACGCAGGCAAAGAGCTTGCCGGATGCATTTATTGGGCATGCGGCCGACTTCCTTGCAGTGGGATGTTGGGCATTTAAACCTTCCGCGCAGGGCGCCTATGTTGTCATTCCGCTGTGCGTGCCAGATATCCTTGTCGCAGTCTAGGCTCAGGGACTAGTGCAAAGAATTTGCGATACGTTTGTGAGTATGAGTCTTTGTCGCTTAGCAACATCAACATGCGCGTTTGACATCTTTGATTTTACCGAATTTCAACGCGCTCTGTCAATTCTGGTGCACATTCTGGTGACAGACGTGACATTTGCGACGATGCGTACGCCGTATTTGGCACGAGCGGTATTAACGCAAAGCCGAAGTGATGCCATTGAAGCTGAGCTTTTTGCTAGATTGCCGTTTCCGATTTGGATGAAGCTCTCGTCTTTTTTAAGTTGGATGTGTTGATCTTGCGTTGCTTGTTTCTATTTGGAAACACTTGTGAACAGCAAACAGATCCTCGCTCTTCTCGTTTCTACCAGACTCCAATTTCACAGGGCCGTCTAATAAGTCGAAGGCTTTGCAGAAGAGCTTGTATGCGAGGACCTCGGCCGCTATTGCCTCATTGCTGGTTATTATAGCATATTGCTTTAGTGCAGGGGTCGGCAACCTTCCGCGGGCCAAAAACAAGCTCTGCAAGATGTGGCGGGCCGTACAAATTTACGCCAACAATTCCGTTCATTTTGTTGTTTATGGTGATAATTTTTGTAATTTTAATCAGATTAACTCCTGATTTTCACAGTTCATAACGCAAGCCCAAAATATGACATACAGTGCATATATAGCACAGTACGATTTCTCATAAGTACAATAGCTCGTAATAAGTATGCAATACAAGAACTGCAATTTGAAGAGGGGCTGCAGGCCGGATAATTTTGCTTGGCGGACCGTATGTTGCCGACCCCTGCTTTAGTGGTATTATTTGCGGATTCTGAAAGTGCCAGCGATTTGAACTTGAACCCACTTGTTTCTCCCCAAGTTTCTAGGCCATCGGAGTATTTTTGAACTTGTGCAATGGCAACTTATTTTCTTCCTCATTTCCAAAATTGACACACAGTTCAGCATCTTTAACGAACGCTGCATTTCTCGGTTACCAGACACACTGATACTATAGCTCGTTGTTACCTGGGCTGACGACAAAGCTGTGAAATACCGTTGAAAAGCGGATGCCATGAACTGTGGTTGAATCATCGATCTCTAGTTCGTGGCGAAACGTGTGTTTACCAGGCGGCTGCGTCGAAACCGTAAACGGTCTCCGCACAAAAATCTCAGTCCAGTGATCTGCATCTGCCGCTGCTGTTAGAATTCTCCAGTTTTTTCCTAAACTTTTTGTCCTGGTCTTCTATGTTGATAACTAAAAGGTTTTCGTGCCATATTAATATCTACTTAACATTTGAAGCAAACCG
>Ga0210059_1016533_pt1 | contig 10636 bp, 4 predicted proteins | sample Ectturendosymbi2_FD_188042 | JGI IMG/M metagenome (GOLD analysis project Ga0210059, IMG submission 188042) | Ecteinascidia turbinata endosymbiont from Florida, USA - Sample 2 (SPAdes) (version 2) | ecosystem: Host-associated > Tunicates > Ascidians > Unclassified | place: Key West, Florida... | reverse complement strand
TCTTTAGTCCAGTCGGTAAGGCATTGCTTTAATTTCGGCCAAAATTCTCCCTGGGAATCATGATAGTTCGATTCCCCGATTCTCTCCCGACCATAAAACAACCCACATACGTGGGCGTCCGCAGAAATTTTTTCAACGGGGTGCAACGTCAACGTTTTGCTTATCTTTTTCAGGTTGCTGACGCTGCAAGGCAAATTGACTTTCACAAAACGCTTTACCCTTTTTACACCAGAAAGAAAATGCCCCACGTTACCCCCATGATAACCATAATCTTTTAAGGTGAGAAGCAACTGACTTGTAAAGAAGAGGTCACATATATTGCAGAGGTCAACAATTTCGTTTGGTACGTTTATAATTTTTAAAGCAAAAACTGGATACGGTCGTTTAGACACTGCCAAAAGTTTACAGCATTCACTTTTGAGTTTAGGCAGGAGGCGAAGTCCAAAACTTAAAAATGTTTCGAAGTCGGAGCGGAATCGGAGTATATTCATCCGAAGCAGGAGAGGAGTCGGATTCAAAAATTTCCAGCTCCTTACACCCTTGATAACTACAAGACCTCGTCCCTATGCTACAAGAAAGCTAAGTTGGTATGTGCTGCTGCGTTTCAGACAAAGTCAGAATCTGGTTGAGACGAATTTAAGTCCGTGGCTGTGAGAATCTAATTGTTACGCAAATAATTGCTGTTAAGCTCCCACATATTTAAAAATTCCTTAAACTGCTGCAGACCACTCCGAGCTTACGAAACTTCTTCGATGGACACTGTGCCCGATAATAGGCTAAACACAATACCCCAGTCCAGCGACTAAAGATGAGGACCTTAGTTAATAGTTAATCCTCCAAACATCAGCAGTTACTGTAGTATCTTTGCAATACCAGTTGAATAAAAATGTTAACTCATCAAAGAAGAGATATGTTATTACTGTTTTTTAGACTTACCTCTTTCTGTCCAAATTTGGCTTTCTGTTGGATGTCCAAGGTCTTTGTTACGGTCCTGACTGTGAAAAACTAAAATCTACGTGTGAGGATTTAGGAACTGTGTACAGCTCGGTTGTATATAACAAGCATTTCAATGAGGAGATTCTAGATTGCAAAATGTTAGTATCTAGTCGTGTAACTAGAAAGGCAGTATCTGTTGCAAGCTGGGAGCGGTCTTTCAGTAAGCTTAAACTGATCCTTTCATACCTCCAAGCTTCAATGAGTCAGGAGAGATTGTGTGATTTACTGTGGCTTTCATGAGTATAGAAAGGGACAAAACAGAGAAAACCGACTTTGAAGAAATCATAGACGAATGTGCTTCGAAAAAAGCACGGAAAGTGTTGTAATAATTAGCACGTTGTGTTCTTTAAACACAAAAAGGCTGGATACATTAATGTTTCGATGGAATTGTGTCTTTGGAACACAACTAATATAATACTGGCATTGAATAACTTATGGAACCATCCAAGTTAAACGTGTTTCATTTTGAAAGAAATTGTTTTCAGTTGCAAAGTGATGCGTGATTTTTTTGGATGATTTACGATTTGGTTTGCCAATACTATGTATAAAATTCATGGTAACCTTATAATTTGAATGTTTTGATTTTTTTATAATAAAAATAAATGAGCTTAGAAGTATGTTGTAGTCCTTAATTTATTTGCTGAAAAGTTTCGAGCAAAAGTAAACATATGTTTTCTGTTTTGAAACGTTTATTTTCTTAGTGGTTTATCTATTTCTAATATTTTAAATTATTGAAAAGGGCGCACATTTTATCGTTGCCAAGGGCGCCTTTTTGCGTAGATACGCCACTGCGCATTTTTTCAGATTTTTTGCGAAACCTTTTCCAGATATTGCAAAAGAGTACAAGTAAGCACTGAGGGCATTAACAGCAACAAAATTTTCACAAAGGAACAAAAGAAATCTCATGACAGGAGGGTTATTTTTTCAGCTGGTGCGGGCAGCTTATTGCCCATTTTTGAAGCTAAAGTATTCAGCGCTTAGGCTACACTTTCAAAAACTGGAATCAAGAAAACGGTGATTGGTCATTTCGGCCTCTAATAGCCAAACACCCCTCAGACATAGGGTGATAGTAATCGATTACAATCGATTACAGTTTTTTGAGCAATCGTAATAGATTGAACTGACCAAAAATGAAATGTAATCGTAATCGACGATTACTTTTGCGATTAAACTTGGAAATCTTCACCCTACATCACGGTGCGATCAACAGCGGTTGCGGTAGCTGGGTTTCCTCCTTTATCATCGTTTTTTTTAGTTATGTTTCATGTTTCTGGGGAGGCTATTTGCCCGCCTGCGTGTTTTAAATCTATATAATCCAGGGGTAAGCACAGCCTTTGTAGCTAATTCTCGCTTTGTTTCAGCTAGCCTTTATTCCTGCTGGCCGCTAGAAGCAAACTAGGGGTCTATTCTAGTGAGACGTAGCAACAAAAATATAAGCTTTTCTTAAAAACGGTTTGACACTTCCGCAACAGAATTGCAGGCCATTACGAGGAGAGGTGTTGGTTTTATTTGTATAGATTCAGAATGAATTTATGAATGTAAGTGCTGGAGTAGGCTATGTATATTATTAGTACAGTAGAGTAATTTATATACAATAAATTAACTTTTTTTCAGAGGAGTAGAAAATACCTTTCCATAACATTGATAATTAAATAGCATATCAACCATGATCCACCAGATACTGATAGAAAAACTCAACGAAACCAGTGAGGTTTTGTTGACCATTGACTTTTGGTCTAATAAACAGATGCGCAGCTATATGGCCATCACTGTTCATTTCATTTAAGTTGCACAATTCTATACTGGCTTGCAGAAGATCGTAACCCACTGTTAGAAGAAATAGTCAACAATTTGGAATTACTGTACTAATAAACGAATTTTCAGCGTTGTTGGACAAATATTCAAGCCTGATAGATTTCATTTAATGGTAAAAGATTTGAAGCGATGATATTTATCAACTGTAACAAAGATTTTAAACATTTGGTATTTTCGTAACCAGTATTTAAAGTGTTTGTTGCAGTGGAGTAACTGAAGGGAAAGGAAAGGGCGATTTGACTCTCCTGACCAGCTAATGTAAAAACCAAGTCCCCACTTAGCTTATATATCGGTTCTAGTATTCTTTTAATTGGTTTTTAGTAGACTGTCGTCATTTACGCTTCTCGAAAATAATCCAACTCCGCTGATTTGAGATTTTAGTATATATACCAAATGGCTATAGATATCCGCACCCGGATTCATGGGCGTCGAAAGGATTTTTTCCAGGGGGCCGTTAGAGGATTTTTTCTAATTTTTTCTAGGGGCTGCCAAAAGTGGCAAAATTTGTTTTTTCCCTCTCGAAACTAAGAAAATAACTTTTTTTTGCTGAAACTTTCATAATCCAGATGGAAGCCAAGGCCCCCCTTCCGACGCCCATGCCCGGATTCACCACCATTTATCAAGATTTTTTCTGAGTGTTGACTAGTAGGTCCCCTAAAGAGAACATTGGGCCTCTTTCAGATAAGTTTCCCTCTAGCTCAAACCTCTTTTTACGCCATTGGTTTGTTGACTGCACGAACATCTCAGTAAACAATCAATGTGTTGTTTTCTATTTTTCGGAGCTTAGTCCAGATTAGTAATTTGGTTTATTACATTGATTCACATCGTATATTGTCTGAAAACATACTTGCATTAAACCATGCAAATGGGTTCGTTTCGTTCTGAAGATGTTTCAAAAAAATGTAATCGCGATTGTAATCGTGAATCACTTTCAATGTAATCGTAATCGATTACATTATGATTTTGTTTATTCGTAATCGAGCAGGTGGCAAGTAATCGTAATGGATTACATTTGTGATGTAATCGCCCCATGTCTGACACTCATTGCACGCAGGTTATATAAACTGCGTTCCACGCAAGGATTCTGTTGCGAATAAATTGATCCATGCAGAAACAAGGAGTACAACTTACAATATAAGTAGTCAGTAATAATTTATTCAGGGAGTTGTTACATAAAGCATAGATGAACATCAACTTTTTTGAAAATTTAAATGATGCATAAAAATTTTTGGGGGTGGCAGTTGCCCGGTTTACCCCCTGGTTGCGGGCCTGATGCAGCTTACTCGCGCACAGAACACTGATAAAAACAGTTTTTGATCTTTTTATTTCATACCATTCTATTAAATTATTTACACGACTCTAGAGAGAAAACAGAGTTGATAAAGGCGATTGATAAACGTGCAGCAATCCACTTACAAAACTAAATGCACTCTGCAGATGTGTCTACAATCCAAGTTTCGTTTGTATGCGCATAAACTTTAAAAAAAGAATTTCCTACATCAGAACTGTTCGATGACTCTAATTACGTCCAGATCATGTTTTTCAAAAAAGTCCATTGAACTATAACTTTTTTCAAAAAACATTCATTTTAAATTTTAAATATTAGACATTTGCAAATATAGCTTTTGCCAGTAAAACAGCACAAAAAAATTTTAAGTGCGCCAAAAAATCGTTATCTCGCTACTATTTTCATTCAGTAGCGGTAGTTCCGCTATTACATTTAAGCATATAGCGATAGCGCCGCATGGAAACTTCAGAACTGTAAACTTAGATGACATTGTCGGTCTGCTGTAAACAAATCTAGTTCCAGAGTGGGTAAACGTTTTGTCTTGTGGCCTCAGGGGAGGGAGCCGGAGGGGCACAATTCCCCGGGCGCCGAATCACTGTGGGGAACGCCGAAAACTTCCAATAATGTCGTAAGTACTTTCTTCAATACAGTACATTTGCTTCCGAATGACCTTAGGTTCGAACATGGGGGCACCAAACTTGCTCCTTGCCCCGGTCGCCATCTAACCTCGTTACGCCCCTCTGCGGCTTGATATCGATGTGAAAGCAGGCTGGATCCGAAGCAGGTGGATGGTTTGTTTGTGAACTGATTAACATAAAATGTGAACATCATAACCAGGGATGTAGTACTAACAAAAGGTGTGGGAACGCAACCAAAATAATAGCCATTTTAAAACAGCTTTACACTCATTTTAAAGCAAAACATGAAAAAGGTGTGGGAATGCCGTTCCCACGCGTTCCAGCCCGACTACCCCACTGATCATAACATAAAAAGTCTTGAATATTAACTGGTAACTGGGCACGATGATACAAGGTTTAATGCATATTTAATTTTATAAGTGCAAAAGAAAGTCACTTTTTATTTAGTGGCAGTAGTGCTGTTCGTCTCCTTTTGCGCCACTGCATCAAAGTAGGGATTTAGATTTGCTGTGGTCATTCTAGGGATAGTTCTGAGGTTATAATGAATTTGGTTTTATCTGTGATAAACTTCGTTAATATTCTTAGGGGTGAACATCTGCCTACATATATCAGTGAAGTCCATCCCAGCAATGCCGGCATCTTCTGTGCCATCCTCTGGGGTTTGGAAATGCAATTTTGTTACAGTGACGTAGCCAGACCAAAACTTCTGGGGGGTCAAAATTGTTCATTTTAGGCTAGCAGTATTTTATTTGGGATACCGCCTATTGAAGCACAAAATAAGAATTTGGGGACATGGCCCTCTGGACTCCCTGGCTACGCCTATGTTTCGTTAATTGATGTACAATATTAAGTTTAAGAGAATCAAACTTTTGTTTCGCAGTCATGCTGAAGATTGATCAAGCCCACTTGCTACTCGTGTAGTGCTGTTTCAGAGTCTTGTCACACTGAACAGCTGAAGTTACATGCCATTTTTTTCAAAATCTGCAAAACAACGACAGAATTCCCTGCAGGTCATCTAGTGACTTACTGTATTTCTTTGGGTTTCAGATTGCTGCTTCCAGTGCGGCTCATGTGGGAAAATGAGCAAATGTCTTGTTTGAAAGTTGCCTTGTGTTATAAGGCCAACGTGGATTTTGAGGTGCTCGCGTTTGTGTGCGTGTTGTGCGCAAATTGTTCGTTCCTTTGTAATCTTATGTTCCGTTCATTCGTGTACGAAAAAATGTCAAAATCAAACACCAATTCACGCAAACAGCTTTTGTAACTCAGTTCACACGCAAACAGCTTTTGTAACTTGACTTCTTTATTAATTTCAAAGACGAACCAGTGTCGTCGATAAACTCCAGCCCTTGTTGAAACACTTAACCAGCGAGCACGAGAGTGGTAAATAAATCTAATGATCTGCATCAGTTCGCTCCAGAAGCACATTGACGTGACCGTCAATGAAGCACATTTGAGCAAAATCCCTTTGCTCGTGTAAAATTAACAAGCTTTGACTTAACTCAGAATATGAGTGAGCTGCAATAGAGAATTGCGCAGATTTGTAGCGAATGATACAGTGAAGATATAATATCCTAGTTAGGATTTTCCTCTTTCACAAGCCATTGACTCGCACTCAAAAATATTATGCTGTGCACTCCTTTTGAAACCTCGCCCCTCTATCCACTTTTCTTCGGTCCGAAAGGCTTACACATTCATTGCTTTGTCAAGTTCTTTAACGCGTTGTAAATTAACGCACATCAAGGCACTGTTCGTTATTGCGGTTTTGTAATAACCACTTTTGTCAGGTTGAGTCGCTAAGACTTACAGCAGAAGCCGCTTAAATCCACGAATAATTATCCATCCGTCTTATAAATCCAAGTTGCCGTGGGGTGAAATTTTTCCACTTGAAATACATTATAAAATCTCCGGTTAATAAAACCAGTCACCGCATTATATTCATTTTTTCTATGTGTACTGAATTTGCAACGGACAAAGGCTTATTTGAATATTGTTTGATATTGTGACGAAACAATTATTATACTTACTGTTTTCCTGAAAGTCGGTCACGTACCTAAATCTAGTAAACGCAAGGTCAAGCCCCGTAGAACACATTAGCTTACGTCTCTACTCGTCGTTATTGGTAGGTTTTGCGTCTACCTTGCTTAGATTTACACAGATTGCGTACGAGTAGCATTTTTAAGTAGGGCTTCCATACGTCTTCGTTTTGGGGTCCATGTCCACTTTTTTCATGAGAAATGAATTAAATCACCGAGGACATTCAAAAATGTTAAAACATCCTCGTTTTCACATTTCTTGATTTACATAGCTGTAATCAGTGGCGTAACTAAAGTTTTGAGCCAGGGTGGTACACTTAGATAAAAGGGGCCCACCGGCCATTGGACGGGGTGCACTAGCCAACACTCAGAAAAAAACTTGAGAAATGATGGTGAATCCGTACGCGGATGACTAAACTAAAATCCTAGATCACTGGAAAATAATCCGAAAAACACAAAAGCAACAACGTACTGAACACAAAAAGAATGCTAAACCCGAAATATAAGTTCAGTAGGAGACCAGTTTTTACGGTTAGCTTTCCAGGGGGAAACTCGCCTATCTGCCCCCCTTCAGTTCCGCCACTGGCAATGATATATTGTATTTACATACAGCAAGCTGTCCCTACTCAGTTGCAACAATATACGAGCTGGTGACGTAGCTTAGTTTATGGGAGGGCCTGCAAGTTGTCTGATTAATCTATGTTTTGGTTGAATTAATTCTCGGCTGGAAAGGGGGAATGCTTTCAGATTAATCGTTAGATAACAGTGGTAAATCGTTTCTCAATATCTCAATGACTTTGGCATTAGAGCGCGGACTTTTGACTCCAATATAGGTTCTGCACCAGCTGTGCTGATGAACCGTCATTAATATTGTACATAGCTTAGTGTAGTACTTTTGTAGTAATGATAGCTAATCAGTAATGACAAAAAATGAAAAAATTAGTCAGAAGTATCCCTTTTTCAGAAAATGACTATTTTATTTTGAAGCTGAGTGAGTTACGTGTGGTTGCATTTGCAAAGTTTGCAAAAGAGAGTGAAAAGACTATTGAGACTTTGTGGATATTGAGTACCAAAAACTTATTTCTCACAGCGTAACCAGATGGCTATCACTTTATCCTAGTTTGCCAAGGATGCTTCATATGTACCCAGCTTCACATTCATGCTTCATGTACATCCACAAGCCAACTGTTGTTCTGAAACGTTTTTTGGCAATTATCTGAACGAACTCTGTTTGAAACATTTGCAGTCATTTCTGGTTGCTTTTATGGACCACGTTAAGAATATTGAGAAGTCCAAAGCATCATTTGTTCAGGACAGAAAATCGAGGAACATGTTGTGACATACTTAGATCTACGTGACGATGCAAATAGACCTAGTTTAACCAGCAGTGGAGTAACAGAAGAACGTCAAGATGTATCACCGAAACACACGATGGATGAGATGGCTGACGCTATCACTGGAGGCAACGATATCGGTCTCTAGGCCCTCTGGCCAGCCAATGCATTGGAAAATATGCGGGAATCTTGGCTGAAATATGAAACAGGTTCTTTTTGACATTGTGAAGTGCCACAACACAGAAAAGACAGAAACATTCACGGAAATGTACCACAAGTCTTATTCGTCGCCAGAACCACAATGACGAAGTAGTTACAGAAGTTGGCTTTGTTTTTCTCCTTCACAAACTTGTGGTAAATGTTTCATTGTAAACTGATGTGCGCGGATACGACTACATGTGCGCGTTTATTTATTAGAAAGGAATCTTCGACTGGAAGCACGCTCTTGAGCGCCTGGGGAGCCACGAGCATTCAATGGAACATAAAGATGACACGATTACATTTAGTCGCAGATGTAATTAATCACTATGAAGAATTGATGCAGAACTAGCCAGTCAAGTCAATTAATGCGAACAATATCGGAAATGGCCTCTGCCAGCAAGTTTTGATTTCTGTGATAAAATTTATTGCTGAGCGAGGACTGGCGTTTGGAGATGATGAAAACTTTGAATGGCCCAGAAAGTTTTTCCAAAAAATTTTCAAATCTGTTTTCAAACAAATATCAAAAAAGAAGATGCGATGCTTCTAGCGACCGGTTTTGCAACAGTTTCACAAATCGCTAATCATTGCAAATACCATGTTGCATCATAAAGTTTTGTCACAGTTGAGTTAACAATTGTGTCGTCACAAGATTGCGTCACAAATAGTTATGATATGTGGAAATTCTAGTGACTTCATCGATCATCCCCTACCTAAATATTCTGTATCCGCACATGGGGCCTCCCACCACGCCTGGGCCCCAGGCCCCCACCATCTGAATCCGGCGCTGGCTGCAAATATAATTCACACACAACTTAAATGTTTCTTGATAACTTCAGTATAATGTTTCAAAGTAATTGATGGAGTTTGGTGGTAATTGAAGCTGTTAAGTCTTACCTCGGAAAGAGCACACCCCTCGGTTGAATTTGATTATGTCACAATGACTTCAAATCCTAAGCTTTGCAATGCGACTGTTTTGTCGGACTATAACAACACAGACGGCATTGTTATGCTAATGTTCTGTGTCCTTCAGAGAAGCCATTTACAGAATATGTGGTAGTTATCCTTTGACTATTCAAACTTACATAAAACGAATGGATAGATCATCGAAACGTTTGTACGGTAACTGCAACGTATAGCAAGTTTCATTGGTACGACGATATTTTCAGTGTGTTACCTACGGTCTAGAATAGCGTTGTTGGTGTTTCTGCGAGCGAAAGCTGTTTTGATAAGACGGGAAGTAAGTTGTTTTTGCGTAGAACAGTACAGTAAATGCTGGCTAACTCGTGCAAGTCATATTTTATTTGGGAAAGATCACGTTAAGCTGTCAGTTCAGCCAAGTGCTGAATACGTTCTTCTGTTTAGGTTTTGAAATACGTCCTCAACACTACCAGATGAAGCTAGCTCATTCCAACCTTCAAAGTTGCAGAAGATCAAGAAAGTAGAAGTACTGCAAAATGACTGTAGACTTATTTACAGTTTGATTTCATAACTGCTGGGCACGACTCTAGTCGACAATGTGCCTTACATGTGGCGCTGTTTTATCTAACGAGGCAATAAAACCCATTGGGCTGAGTAGTAAAGGAAGGCGTAGGTATTGTACGGTTTTCAGTGGCAGCAAGAGATCAGGAGAAAAATGTTAAAAACTTCGAGGTGGAGGGATGGACACTGGACAGACATAGCAGACGGATATAACGGGTTTCTAGACCATATAAAATTTAGATAGCTGCATTTAGTTACATCCGAAAGTTTCTACATGGGTTCGATCTTAGATGTAAGAAGGACGACATTCACGAAAGCTAAAGTTCGCTTGGTCTCCCTAAAGTTTCTGATGTCTCATCTAAATAATTGAATCATAACAGAAGTATAGATTTTGTTGGTTTCGCTATTTATTTCACTGAAAATATGCACACGAATATTGAAACTTATCAATAAACTCTGCGTAATATTCATCTTCAAAACGCTCTCGAACCCAGCGACATAGACACAATATTTTTGTGGTATTTACCAGACCTCAAGTAGCTAATTTGTAATAACAGTACTTTCTATTTAGACATTCTGTAACTGAAAGGAAATACTCAGTTCAGAACGCATGTTTTATGTAAGGTTGGATCGTGACAAGATTTTGTAAGCTCTTTTAAGGAAGGTTCCTAAGTTAGGTTTCCGCAAATTCGTAGCACGAATTTGTGAGAGTGTTTATCCTGTTATTAATTTGTATCGGGGAGCATGCCTAACAGGATTTGATTTATGACTTGTCAAAGTAGGTCCCAAAAGAGTGTCAAGCTTCTAGTTTTGTTTTTACCTTTAAATCGTCAAACAAAGTAACAGAGAGTA
>Ga0210059_1016531_pt1 | contig 10638 bp, 12 predicted proteins | sample Ectturendosymbi2_FD_188042 | JGI IMG/M metagenome (GOLD analysis project Ga0210059, IMG submission 188042) | Ecteinascidia turbinata endosymbiont from Florida, USA - Sample 2 (SPAdes) (version 2) | ecosystem: Host-associated > Tunicates > Ascidians > Unclassified | place: Key West, Florida... | reverse complement strand
GGTTTCAGGTTCAAAAGTTGTGATGTAAGTTAGTAAAAATATTTGACTAATTAGATAATTAATTAATTTGTTTATTTTAGATCATAACTTTTGAACCAGAAACGCTAGAAAGTTGATCAAAGGCTCAAAAGAGTCAGACTCGAGCCTAGTTTCCAATGAAAACTTCAGCGAAACACTTTTGCGTAGCGGTTGGGCCTAGGCCAGGCAACATGAGCCGAAATGACCCCAAAACTACTTCACTTATGACGTCAGTCACAAAAAATCCGCACCTCCCAACCAAAAAATTTTTTTTTGAATGCAATGTACTAGACTGGGTGATCCGTTTGAGCCATTGAACAGCTCTCTAGCGCAATTGGCAGAGGAGCTAGGGTGTTGGTAAGGTAACCGAAAGCTGCTGTTTTTTAGGCCGAAATCGAAGTACGAATATATCGTACGCCGGTTCTCAAAGTGTTAAAAATCAATTTTTTTCGAAAACCACAAATACTGTTAGGTTTTCGAAAAAATGTTGTCAAGAAGCAGATATAATTTTGGTACTTCTGAGCATTTTGAGACCAAAATGAGTGTGTCCAAAGTTATGTCATTTTTATTAAATTTGACGTTTTCGTGACCTTTGTCGCATGGTTGCACGGCTGTTGTTACGGGCAACCATGCAAAATCGGTTTAAAATATGTTTTTAGCTGATTTGCCAGGATTTAAGAACCCCTGTTTTTAATTTCAAAAAAAAGTTTTTTTTTGGCCCACCCTAGTGACCATGCAAGTAGAAGTTAAAACTGACTGAAGAACAATTTGTTGTAGAGCACTTCCATATTTAAAGTGTGTTTACAGAGTTCACACAGTCGTGAAAAATTCTTGGAAATCCTGAAAGCCTAGCTGTCATTAAAAGCATGTAAATGGTATGGAAAAAAAGCTTTAAATTAATGAATCCTAGAATTTTTTACAAGATAAAACAATCCTCGAAGAATTGTGGAAGAAAAAACACTCAAAGTAACTGTGATTATTCAGTGTGGTTATATGTAAACTTATGTTGGTCTCATGAAATTCTCTGGCTATGAAGCAGATTTTATAGTGATTAGATAAGCAGTGGCAGTATTTTGTTTTGCCAAAGTCTGATGGCTGCTGCACAATTATTAGTACAATTCTGTGCTTAGAATGACTCCTGTGCAATACTGTCTGATAGATTATTTATTGGCAGCAATCAAATGTTGAAAGCAAAAAATAAAACATCAAAAATGTGTGAAAACAATGCAGAAAAGTCAAATTTTGTCACTAAACATCATGGAAAAGTCATGAAACGCAATTATTGGATGTTTGTGGATGTGGCAGCCCTGACCTAACAACATACATATCACTATCTTATACTGGTGAGGAAAATCGTCCTCGTTCGTCAGTTTTCTTGGCCAAATAGCACCAGTTGGTAAAATGAAAACAATACGCTTAACTGCAATTATTAAAAACCACCAGTTATTGCTCACAGTCTACCAGCAGCCGGTCTAAATAGTGCTCAGTTTGAGGTATTTTAGAAACACTTGCAGCCTTGCATGTGGACAATTCTTTGGTGGTGCCAAAGCATGTAAACATGATGATTCATGCAATGCCTTGCTTTCACTGAACCATTATAGCCATGTTTGTTTTTTCCAGTGAATATGTTGTCAAAGAGTCTTACAGTTATTTCTTGCAGATTTCATCACTAGATCAAGCACACAAATTGTGGTATAATTAGTGTGTTGAGTCCCTTTATTTTGCTGTGTTTACATGGTGCCCTTCATTGTGGCTAGCCTATGTGGCTTTACTTCGATTGTGGCTTTTTCTTGAATTGTGAGTCATCATCCAGATTGTGGTTTTTACTATGACTTTTAGCAGCTCTGCTTGCAAGGTGGTCCAGAACTTGAAAGCCAAAATGGAATGTGGTTGTTGTGTAGGTGGATGCAAGGTTGTGGCCAATGATGTAAGTCACGTTTTGCAGATGACCACAATAAAAAAAAGCCACAATTACTAAATGACATGTAAATGCAGTAATTTTGACAGTATTTCATCACTCCCCATTGTCATAATTAAAAAATGAGAAAGTATACAGTAATGTTTGTAAATGCTTTAAATGCATATACCCTAGAATGTGTTTTGATAATGCAGTTTTTAGGAGTGTTGTTAAATATATATTTGCTATTTGCATGCCTAGATATTTTAAAGTTTATTTTAGTCCAGAGTTTTCTTGCTTTAGGCCTTCAGCATTGCACCAGTAAGCATTGATTGCAGATTTCAGGACTGAGAATGCGTAAAGCAGGGTTTTTTTAAGGAAAAAGTTAGGGACCCGATTTCTCTGATTCTAGGGACCCGAATCGGGTCCCTAAAACACCTTTAAAAAACCCCTGCATAAAGTGATGTGAAATCGACTTCTAAAAAAATTTGCTGATAGATTCGACTGTGTCTTCTTTGTGGAGACTATATAGCCTACTTGCTTTCTTTGAGTGTGAACTCAAGCACAACTAGCATACCATAGGAATATATTGCGTTAGTTTTTTCAAGTGTTTGATTTTTTTCTCTTGGAATAGTGTTGTTTTAACTTCTTAGTCACGAGTATTTTGGTATTATGCTTTGCATGACATCCTGTTGTAGCGATACTAAAATGGGCTGATATCTTCTTAGCTCACTGAAAAATCTGTGGCGGTGGCAATATTTTGATAACATAGTATTCTTTTCAGGATTTCATCAAAAAATAAATGGTTTCTTTGTATAATTTCCAGCTAGTTTTTGAAGTGTTTTTTTTTTCAAACAGATGTTGCATCTGCTCACGACTCTGATAATGCTGCACCGGAAGACTTGCGCATTGCAGGATTGCAGAAACAATTAAGAATTGAGACCATGGTTAAGCAAGGTGCTGAAAATATGCTGAAGTCATACCATTCTGGTCATAGTAAGGTGATGCCGCGTTGAATTTTTCTGACACTTATAATGCATGTAGCTATTGCTCATTTAGCCATTTTGTGTCTCCACAAGCTTTTTTTGTGTCGAGGCGTAGATCAGAACGTTATGACTGTGTAGTGTTTTATAGTTATTTTGTCTTCAGTTCGTATCTATCCAGCTGGTTTTAACGGAATTTTTTTGCTGAACTTTACAGTAGAATTGATCACAATTTATCTCCAAGCCCAGTGCTATCGCAATGCGCGGGGAAGGCATTGCTTTGCTCAATAACCTTGTAATAAGCACCAAACACTGAGTGTGAGATACTTTCGTTCAAAAAATCAAACAGAAGTAAAATATTTTTCAGTTTGTGACTCGAATTCCTGCGTTTTTTCAGGCCGTCTCATTGCTCCCAGAAGTAGTGCAGATGAATATCATGATAGTTTTTTTTAAATCAGTTTGTAACTGCAAGCCTTTCAAGCTTTTTGTAAATAAAACCTGATGTTGTTTTTAAAGGATCGAAAATTGATAGCCACAGCCGAGCAAATGCTGAGTGAGAGCAAGATGAAAATGGAAGTGATTCGTATGCAAATATTGCAGCTGAAAACAAGTTCAGCCGTCACCTCTCCTGAAGCTCCGAAATCTCCTGGTAGTAGCCTGCCTATAGGCATTAAATGTTTACAAATCTACCTTTCTGTTGCTTTATATAACCTGGTAAAAGTGGTAACTTTATTGCTTTGTATAACATGGTAACAGTGGTAATTTTATTGCTCTGTACAACATTTTACGCAACTCTGCTTCATGGGCAAGCAACAAATTGGACGTTGTTTTCTGGTGTTGTCTTACATGGCGACTTTTTCTTTGAATTGCTTCTGCGTTTCTTTATCGCACTTCCTGAAAAAGCCAGCTTTGCAGTTGTGGTTTTATTTGAACTGCGATCACAATGGCTCTTGTTGTGAAAAGTAACAGTAAAACTTTAATGCCGACTTTTATTCGTCTGCTCCATATCTGCTGGTCAACACAAGTTCAGTTGGTTAAAGTCTATTTGATGCTGGATAGAGCTGGATAGAGTCTATCTATTTGATGTGCTTGACATGCCATCGACACAAGTAGTCAAAGTGGGACACACATCCGTACGTGCAGTCGGGCTCAGCAGTTCGATTTTAACTTCCTGGTTCGCAGTTGCAAGTTGCAACCCGTGTTAAGTTCATACCGCTGTGTGATGGCTCAGAGCGTTGATCTTAAAACGACTTTTTAAAGCGCTTCAGCTCCAGTACACTACTTCTTTCTGCTTCGATCAGATAATGCTGGCGGCATGGACTCGCTCGCTCTACGAATCGCGGTCATACGTCACCACGTCAAGATCGAGTCGGCAATTGTTGATGGATCGAAAAACGTTGTCCGCCTGCTGAACAGCGCCGGCAAGCAAGCGGACAAAAAAGCTTTGCAGGAGGTACGCGTCGCATTCAAAGCTTTTTTAAGTTTTTATTCAGCGATTTTGGCACAAATTTTCCGAAAAGAGCGAAGTCCTGTGCACGGTCTAGTGAGTTCTACGCGCGCCTGGCATTGGTCTCTTGGTCAGAACGAAGTTAACATCCGCTATGGTGACTGGTGCCTTTAATTTAACGCACCCACTACGACAAGTGAATTTAACATCCATTGTGGCCACTGGTGAATTTAACGTCCACTATTACGACTGGTGTCAGCGTCCCTGACATTTGTCGCTTAGCTCAAGAAGCTGTTTGCAAGTGAGCCTAGAATCACCATTGTTTTGCATCTCTGCCCAATTTTCGTAAAACTCTGTGTTCCGGACCAAACTGTCCAAAAACAGCTTTTACCCGTCAACACATTGATTAAGGTTGATGCTTCCAACGTCGTAGTTCATGCGCATTCGCTTCATATTCCCAAGTACATTTTTGACTGAACTATGAAATGCTTCAATACCCGTAACCAAAACAGGCCTCCTGCCGCGAAGAAGTTTTGAACAGTCTTCTAAAAATAAAAACTTGAGCTTTGGAACAAAAGGATACTTGAAAATCGTGCGAACTCGTATAAAAAACAACAGCACGGCAACCTTGCATCGTTGTTGCTTGAGCTTACCGCGTACTTGGAAAAAAACGAGCCGACCCTTTCTCCGAGTGCTTGTAAGTCTGGTGCGCCGTGACATGCGGTTGCAGCAGCAGAAAGTGTTGCTCTTTACGTGGCTTGCTTGGCGCATATTAGAGTAGGAAGGTAGCCCCCCCACACGCGTCTCCCGGACATCGTTTTGCTTTATTAAAGTGTGTTGCAGCGTCAACACCATTACACGTCACCACCATTACATGTACATACATGCATAGAGTACAGACAGTTATGCTGTGCAATTCGTTGTTGTCAACTTGAAAGATCAATTCGTATTGCTGCTGGTTTCGATTGGGTGATTTTTTTATGACGCCACGTCGGTGCGTCATCGCCCGTCCCTCGCGACCACGCAGATGGCCTCCGCGTTTTCGTCTCGCGACGTCCGCCCAAGTGTGACTTTGCCGCCGTGACGTCGAAACAGGTGCAAGAGAAACTGCAGGAGTCGTCGCAGAAGCTCGATCTGCTGAGGCTCTCGCTCGAGCTGCGCTCAAACGAGCTGCCGACCGACTCAGCCGAACGCAAGCAACTCGAACAGGAGCTCAGTCTCTTGTCGCCGGTCCACTTCCGATCGGCGTCCGGCTCGGACAGCCAAAAAGGCCCGGACAGCCGCAAGCCGAACACCGCCCTGAGCCACTACTCGACCATGCCCAAACCGGTTGAAATGACTGGTAAGCTGCTGTTTTCTTTTAACAGAAGTTCGGTTCATGAGGTTCTTTCTACAAGTCATTTGTAATCGACACTAGGTCGGACGAATCCTATTTTGTTGCGATCTTCATTCCGCCGGTTGCTTCCCCGTTCACCTTCTTTCTCAGTGTCGTTGTATTATTCAGTTCTGTTTTTTTTTTTTTCGCTGAAACATTTCAGTCATTTTTAGCTGAGACATTTTGGTTACTAAAAGCATTTCGGTTATTTGTCTCGCAGTTGTATTAAAACTCGCCCGAAAACTGTTTTCAGCGTTTATTTTCAAATATTGTGACCGAAATGACTTAATCTTTTCGGTCATTTCAAAAACGTTTCGGTCGATGACCGAGAAAAAAATCAGTTTCGGTTCCGCATCCGGACACTCGCGTTGCGGTTTGCAAAAAGCGATCGGCGTTATTGTTGTGTGATCGTTTGTTAACAATCAAAATTCGTCTACCCCGAGTGCCACAAGGTGTGTCATTGCGCTTCGCCCTTTTCATGCGCGGCGAGGAGATCAAACACACGACAATCAAAAGAAAGCGGAAATGCACTACGACTCTGTTCCTTGCCGAGCGCAATTCTGTGATAGAACGCAAACCGGCATTGTTTCGATCGCTGCCGTGCACGTGCGTGTCACTCGAGGCCATTGTCCACGTATAAAAGCACTGTGACGCAACACACAAAACATTTCGGGCTATGACGCAACACAACGGAACGCGTGCGCGATGCGTAAACTGTCGCCGACGTCGCTTCGTTCTCTTGTGTCAGGAAAACTGGATGTTCGTCTGATCGGCTGCCAAGATTTGCTGGACAACGTTCCCGGCCGCTCCCGAAACACGACCGTGCAGCTCCCTGCCGCCAGCCCCGACAACAGAACCACTTGGATCAGGGGCTCGAGCAAAAGCTTCCATGGCAGGAGCACCAGCAACAAGTACAACGTCAAACCGGACGACCTGTCCTGTAAGAAGCCTTGTCTGTTCGCTTTTGTGCTTACCAGAGCTGCGCCTGAATTGTCCTTTTTTGGACCGCGGTACGCAATCTCTCTCATTACCAATCCCGGTCATTTCTCTCCTGTTGAAACGCAAGGAGTAATAGATAAGCTAGGCCGGCGTCGTGTCTTGCACCCTATCGCTCTTGTCTCATGCAAATTTCTGTTAACAGTGGTTTGTTTAGTCGCCGTCTACAGCTCGTTTGCCATTCCTGCGCCTGCAACCACCTCCCCTCACCACACCCCGAAAATTAGCTGTCGGCAACTAAGTCCTTTTGCTTGTAATGATATTAACTGTTGAAAATATCTACTGTTCTGCCTGTGCACGCTCAGTCCTGCGCATTGCGAGGCGATTAAGCCCCTCGAATCGTTTCTTTCAGACGAAGTGTCCGCTGTCCTGAAGTGCGACAATATCGTCATCGGCCAGACGCAATGGAAGGCCATCGGGGCCCAGTGTTGGGGCCAGCAATTCGTCGTCGACGTAGAGCGAGTAAGTACAAACGTGTTATGGCGATGTGATGGTGTGAGCGAAGGAAGGGAAGCCGTGTTCTAGAATCGGCGGCACTGTGACGTGTAGACCACACTCCTCAAATTTATTCTTGACAGGTGTAATATACTCCTAAGAAAGCCGTTTTTAAGATCCTGGGGAGATGTTTAACGCGTTTGAAGGCCCGGTTTGAACTTATTTTTGGGAAAGGTCGGTCCTAATGCATTGTCTGAAGCAGGGGTGGACAGATTACGGCCTACGAGGGCATTTTGTGTGGCCTGCAGGGCAGTCTCACGTACATTTTATCGATTAGAGTAGAATTCTCGAGATTTTATTCCGGGTATGTGCACAACAGCGTAAATGTGAAAGGAAACAATACAAGGCTACAAACGCTAATTGCAACTGAAGTAGATAAATGTAATATATGCGGCTCCAGGTAGCAATGACGTTTTCAGTGTCGTCCACCTGTAGAACACGTTCGCCCGCCCCTGATCTGAAGGTTCAATATGTTCGAAAGCCCGTATATCCGGTCCTTGCAATTAAATGAGCATCGCGTCGTTGTTTCATTCTGAAGAACTTACGAGCGTGAATATTTCGAAATTGAACTCCGGGCACAGGCGGCAGCCATTGGTAGTCATGCGAGACGCGTCTGATCATTGCTGAACACACAGTCTCGATGAAAGCGCTGCCGCGGTTAGTAACCGTCGTCAAGTAAAGACAGGTCGCCCGGACGACAGCTTGGCGTGGAACATGCTGGTACACACTTTTGTTGCATTGCGCCATGAAATTGCAGCGATAATCTGGAACGACATTGTTCCGTGCGTAAATTAGAGAAAAACCTAAATAAACAGGAAGGCCTAAGCACTTGTGCGTTATTTTCTCCTCGGCAGCCTTCAATTCCTCGCGCGTTCATTCCATTCAATGCAGCAAAGGACAAATCGGTAGCTGTTGTTTCCGTAGCACTGACGCCTTAAATCAGATCGTGCGACAATCAAGCATGACTTTATTCAAGCAAAGAAGTAGAGAATCTAGCCGCCTGTTTTCGTTGCCTCCTGGTCCCATCCCCGAAAGAACCGTCAGTCCGTCAAATATCATCCAATCTGTCTTTGTTGAACCTTTCAGCACATGTGGTACAAATCATATTGCCAAGTTGATGCAAAGTGATGATGCTGGCCAATGGATTTAATAGCGATTACAGTTTGGTCAAAATTACCATTAGCTAAGCCCGGCGTATTACTAAACAACAAATGAACTTAATTTACCAGCGAAAAAATGCGTATATTCTAACAACACCAAAAGGGATGTTCTTTGTGAGTGGAAATGTAATAAGTCGGAAGGATGCTCTTTCCACGAGCTTGTTTACAATTTGTTGTTGTATTTTTTGGTAACACAAATTTTACATTGACACACATATTATAGCTTGTTGCATGCGTGTGACGTGGATGATACATCCTTTTACTTCCGATTTGCAACTGATCATTATCAGAGTGCGTTTTTATATTGGGCCGTTCGTAGAAAGCTGCTGCCTGCAAGTCGTCGGTGATCATCATCAGCAAAGCTTGTGCACATGTTTATATCGAAACCACGTTAAGAAGCGTCATGCACAAACACAGTTTCGCGCAGTAACGCGCTCTGCAGGAACTTGACAACGCAACATACGAAATTTTCTGAAGGCTCTGTTTTTCGCTTTTGCTGAATCTTTGACGTGCTTTTTTATGCGTGTTAAAAATTGTGTGTTTTTTATGCGTGTTTTTGAGAAAATTGAGTTTGTTTTTTACGGAAGCACTCCTTAATGCATCGCAGTCACGTGAGCTGGAGCTGGCCGTGTACTGGAAAGACTGGAGGGCCATGTCAGCTGTCAAGTTCCTTCGACTTGAAGACTTCCTTGATAACAAGCACCACGGGATGGCGCTGCAGCTAGAACCGAAAGGGATCTTGTTCGCAGAGGTGAGTTAATTGCTGCGCAAGTGTTTTAGCATCAAAGCTGCTTTGGCGTCGTAAAAGTTTTGCAAGTCGACGTGTTTTTTTAAGTTGCGCATAAATTGAAACTTGTCGAAAAAACCCTCTACGAGCAGAAGAACTGCGCATGTGGGCCAGTGGGAACAAGAGCGCGGTGTTGAAGTTACGGCCGCTCTTTCCGTCCGACCCTACTTTAGTTACGATCTGAAGTAAGGGGCATTAAAACAATGGTTCTTAACTGGGGGGCACGCCTCAGCAGGTGGCGTGAATAATTTCCAGGGGAGCGTGAGCCCTTACACGCTCTACAACATGGAAACTTGTTTGAACGGGAAAGTTTTCTGTCCAGTTAACTTATTTAAGCTCGGGCGCTTGAAACAAGGGGGCAATCACTTAAAGGGCGCGTGGTAGAAGAGAGGTTGAAAACCACTGCATTAAAAGCTGCCGCGCAGTGCGACTTTCGGTTTCCTAGTCACGACTCGTCAAACATTATGATGTCACAAGCCCGCCTCTGTCTCGCTTGCCGCAATGTTGTTCGTGCTGCTTTAAGCGATGCTCGGGCAATGTTGTCCGAAGCTTTTTAACAACTGCAACGAACGCATATCCTGTGCGCAGGTCACTTTCAGCAACCCGAAGATAGAACGACGTCCGAGATTGCAAAGGCAGAAGAAGATATTCAGGAACAAAGGTACCGGTTCGTTTTTGCCGTCGCCGAAACCGAACCCCCCACCCCAGAGTTCGATCTTCGGAGGTGTTTTGGTTAAACGTCGCCCTAGCGTCAAGTCCGACGTCTGGACGGTTGACTGAAGTGGCAAACAGTCAAGAGAGGGACTAAGTAAAGTGGCACACACAGAGAGATTACTCACTACATTTCTTACTGCAAACTCGTAAAGATCTTTTATATGCCTCAAGTCATCACGCTGATCAGAAAGAGGAAGTCTTAGTCAATGCCTGTGCCACAAACTTTTATCAACCAAACGCATTATGACCTCAACGGCATTGTGATGTCACGCACATTGGTACAAGGCGCGGGTAGAAATAGACGACCATGCCGCTCCGTGCCAAAGGCTTATACTCGATTCGGTTTTACACGACAATGGTTTTATTCCAACAAACGTACTATAGTTTCGGCTTTCAGAAACGCGTCCTGACCCCCAGGGGGTCCTACCCCCTTTAAAGAGCCCCTGGTCTGTGCGTTTGCGTTTTTCCCCCGCAGCTCCTCGCAACCGCGCAATCCTTTACAGGCCGAAGCTTTCTGCGCGCCAAGCAAATGAACATCAACATCGCCACTTGGGGCCGTCTGATGAAACGGGCCATACCCCCGTCGTGCAGCGGCCCCGAGACCTACAGCCCACGGTCGGTCGGGGTCAGGGCCTCGCCCGTCAGACATCATTCTCAAGAGGTGGAGGAGCCGGAACGCGAAGCCACTCCCAGGAGGTGGAATGTTTTGTTTTTTTATTGTTTGAACGTTGCTTCGTGGCCGGCCACGGGTCGGGCCACAACACCG
>Ga0210059_1016530_pt1 | contig 10638 bp, 8 predicted proteins | sample Ectturendosymbi2_FD_188042 | JGI IMG/M metagenome (GOLD analysis project Ga0210059, IMG submission 188042) | Ecteinascidia turbinata endosymbiont from Florida, USA - Sample 2 (SPAdes) (version 2) | ecosystem: Host-associated > Tunicates > Ascidians > Unclassified | place: Key West, Florida... | reverse complement strand
CATCGTGGTAGTAGAGAGTATACGTTTGATGGCGCAAATACATTTACTTTGATGAAACACAAGCTTTTGAGATATACGTATGAATGAAGTCATCCTGCTTATTACAACGTAGTACTGCGATGACTTCCAAGTACATCGATTTATAAAATGCTTGAGGGAGTGGGAGGCTGCGAAGGACCAAAGGTCATCGAGGCTGCAGACCTCCCAAGGGCGAAACTGCTTATTTTGTAAAGGGAATAGTGCACAATATAGTAAACGTCTTTTGCTCTGGGTATAAAATGTGATATGGGTAATGCGGTTACAAGGTAAACTGAAGTAAAATCTAGTGCAGGCAAAGCCAAGCCCACAGAAGAAAATAGTTTAGAGTTATCAAATGAAACATTTACTGTTTCCAAATATTCAAAAATATTCGTGTATGCCAGAGAGGAAATGCGTACAACACTATCCCCTGTCTTATTCAAATAGAATTATTGAAACAAAAAGAGCTTGAGAAAAAAACGAATCATCGGCTAATATGATGTCACGCTATGTATGAAACTCATTGATTTCAAGTCTCCATTTCTTGCTGGAGACTTGAAACTAAATCGATAAATGTTCACAAAACACCGGTGGAATGTTTTGAATATACAGTGGCACCCTGTCGACGACCACCTCGCTATCACGACCACTTTAACGCGGTCTTCCCTATGCTAAGGCATCACCTTTTGTTTCACTAACGCGACTACCCCGGTATCCAGACCGCTACCGCAGTCCAGCTGTTACAAAACTGCTAATCGAACACCGCGCAACACGACCACGTATTCTATCGGTATCCTTACGCTGGAAAACTGGTAATTTGTCACCAGGAATTTGCTCAGCTGCATCACGTTGTCCTGAAGCAGTGGATACAGGGGTGTAGGTCTGCGCGCAAGCGCTGTTAGCATAGGCGTACGAGGGGGGGGGCGACCGCACCCCCGGGTTTGAAAAATTTTAGGGCAAACTCTGTTTTCAGGGCAAGCGCTAGTTGCTCAAAAGTCCTGGATGATAAAAAATACATATTCAATACAGTGAAAACTTCCAGGGCAACTCTGTTTTTCAGGGCAAGCGCAAGAATACATAATCAATACAGTGAAAAATTCCAGGCCAAACTCTGTTTTTCAGGGCAAGCGCAAGTTGCTCAAAATCGTGAATAATAAAAAATACATATTCAGTACAGTGAATTCAGGGCGCCCTCTGTTTTTCAGGGCAAGCGCAAGTCACTCGAAAATCTTGAATGTAAAAAGTATATTCAATACAGTGAAAACTTCCAGGACAACTCTGTTTTTCAGGGCAAGCGCAAGTTCCTCAAAAATCCTGAATGATAGAATATATTTCAATACAGTGCAAAATTCCAGGGCAACTCTATTTTTCAGGGCAAGCGCACGTTGTTCAAAAATCTTGAATGTAAAACGTATATTCAATAAAGTGAAAATTTTCAGGACAACTCTGTTTTTCAGTGCAAGCGCGAGTTGCTCAAAATCCTGAATGATAAAATATATTTCAATACAGTGAAAAATTCCAGGGCAACTCTATTTTTCAGGGCAAGCGCAAGTCGTTAAAAAATCCTGAATGATAAAAAATACATGTTCAATACAGTGAAAAATTCCAGGCCAAACTCTGTTTTTCAGGGCAAGCGCAAGTTGCTCAAAAATCCTGAACAATCAAAAATACATATTCAGTACAGTGAATTCAGGGCACCCTCTGTTTTTCAGGGCAAGCGCAAGTTACTCAAAAATCTTGAATGTAAAAATATATTCAATACAGTGAAAATTTTCAGGACAACTCTGTTTTTCAGGGCAAGCGCAAGTTCCTCAAAAATCATGAATGGCAAAATACATTTCAATACAATGAAAAATTCCAGGCCAAACTCTGTTTTTCAGGGCAAGCGCAAGTTGCTCAAAAATCCTGAATAATAAAAAATACATATTCAGTGCAGTGAATTCAGGGCACCCTCTGTTTTTCAGGGCAAGCGCACGTTGTTCAAAAATCTTGAATGTAAAAATGTATTCAATACAGTGAAAATTTTCAGGACAACTCTATTTTTCAGGGCAAGCGCAAGTTCCTCAAAAATCCTGAATGGCAAAATACATTTCAATACAATAAAAAATTCCCGGGCAACTCTATTTTTCAGGGCAAGCGCAAGTTGCTCAAAAATCCTGAATGATAAAAAATACATATTCAGTACAGTGAAAAATTCCAGGGCAAACTCTGTTTTTCAGGGCAAGCGCAAATTGCTCAAAAATTCTGATTGTAAAAAGTATATTCCATACAGTGAAAAATTTCAGGAGAAACTCTGTTTTTCAGGGCAAGCGCAAGTTGCTCAAAAATCGTGAATGATAAAAAATACATGTTCAATACAGTGAAAAATTCCAGGGCAAACTCTGTTTTCAGGGCAAGCGCAAGTTGCTCAAAAATCCTTAATAGTAAAAAATATGTTCAATACAGTGAAAAATTTCAGGGGAAACTCTGTTTTCAGGGCAAGCGCAAGTTGTTAAAAATCTTGAATATAAAATGTATATTCACTACGGTGAAAATTTTCAGGACAACTCTGTTTTTTCAGGGCAAGCGCAAGTTGCTCAAAAATCCTTAATAGTAAAAAATATGTTCAATACAGTGAAAAATTTCAGGGGAGACTCTGTTTTCAGGGCAAGCGCAAGTTGTTAAAAATCCTGAATATAAAATGTATATTCACTACGGTGAAAATTTTCAGCGATAACACAGGCAGGTTTAGGGAGTCAGACCATACGATCCGGAACCGTCGATTTTAACCTTTGCGTTGCGCCATCGATGTCGCGTATATATTTGCATCAGTAAAGGCGATTACCGTAAGGTTTCTTGTCTGGGAGAACACAACATGCAAGGAGCTTCAACCCCTTGAGTTAACAAGCAAGGTAACTATAGAATTTGCCTATAACGTCATCTCTAGGGGATTGCATAAAGAACATTTTGCCGAATTGACCGGCTCAAACCTCTAGTTACACCACTGCTTATGGCATTACGTGAGACAAAGCTGAATAACTTTCAATCAAGGAAAAAATTAGAAATGAAGCGATCGTGATAATACATGAAACCTTTAGTAATGCAAGTGTGACGCGACTACCCCAACCCCGCTCACACAACTAATTGAGTCCCGTCCAGTGGGTGGTCGTGTTATCGGAGTTCCACTGTATAGATATATCCAAATGACGTTTTTGAGGTAGATAAAATTTTCTTTCAAAAATATTTTCAGATAAATCAGCTTTCTATCCCAGATTCCCAACCAAAATAACACGAACCTAACCTTAAAACTAACCTAACCAAAATTTAACCTAACCTTACCTACCATAATAGCCCAGTTTGATATGTCCTCAATTGATATGGTAAAAATAATAATTGTACTCATTGCAATTCAGTATTTCATTTTTTCTGTTCACAATCAAGGACAAATCATTAAGACTATTAGTAAGAACAAGTGCATGCACTCACTTATCAATAACTGTTGTGAAACTCACTTTCACTTTTTACGTTCATTCATAAGACATACAGTAACACTACTGAATTGTTTTTATTTTTCTACTGAACTCAAAATATCATATGGCACTCAACAAAATTCATAACTAAAAGCACATCTTACGACTTACTAAAGTCGAATATTGAATGAGTCATTGAGTTTAGCGTGAGCAAGCTTAGAGTTACTTGAACGAAATATAAGCGGAATTAAGACGTGCTTGATACGGTTTAATTCTTGTTATCAGTTAACGTTTCAAGCAACTCGATATCTGCCGACTTTTCTTTTTATTATTGCGTTCATTCTGTTTTAAGTCAGTTATCATGAATTGTACCAAATAATGGCGATTCACATAAAAGTAATATGTACCAAAATGTCCAAACTTGCATCTTGGAAGTTAACAGTACCAGTATTGGTATTAAACTACCAGTTGACATTGTGTATTGCGTAAGGTCTTCACTCCCATACGCAACGCGCTAGACTCCAAACATGCATCACAGTAACAAAGAACACACAAATACATGAAAGTGCACGAGGACATATACGTGGCGTATATATCAACTCTGGCATTCCTGCTTTATAACACGTTATCCTAAGCTAGAATCTAATTACTTTCACCATTGTTGAGAGACATGACACCACTTAACAAGTACACAACTTCCTTCGGGGCTGTCTGCAGGACCGATGTTCAAATGACGTGGATATCGCATGCGCATCAGAAAGCAAAACAAGACAAGCGGATGGAATACCTTAATTTTTTAGACGTTGCAGTACTAACTTATTAATAAGTGTCGGCCAGACCACGCGCCCTACTTTTATGTCAACGTAGTCATTTCAATGAGTGAGCACAGAGCGCCTACTTATTAGTTCCAATTGGCGATGGTATCTTTTACAGCGTATTGTGTATTGTTCACATATTACACTTTATTCCGACTTAGGGATTGGGGGCCCCTGGCTGTAGCCCAGTCAGCACACCCCTTAATCCGCCAATGGTAACAGCGCCATAGCAAGAAAAACGACATACTTTTTGTACTCAGTTGCAAGCGCTTCTTGCAATCTGGAAACCTGCGCTTGTAAAGAGACTTCCTTTTCACGCATGCTGTCAATATGCTGAAGAAGCTGCATTTTGTGTTCCCGTAGTTCCTTTATCTCCAGGCGTTCCTTTGAAAGACATCACTCTATAATGTAATTTACATCAACCATATGCACTTAGATAGTTTTAACAACAAACCTCACCTCTTCCCTTATTTTGAGAATTTTTTGATCACATTGTTCCGAAACTGTAATCAACATAGACTTCAATGGCTCAAGCTCTCTAATTCGTTGACGATAACTGCTTAACATTCTTTCATACTCTTGCTTTATCTGGCAAAAAATAGCACATAAACTGCTAAATCCTAATTCATGTGAAAAATACATGCAAGTGTCATATTTACCTGGGATAAAAGAGGTTTGTAAGTTTTAAAATCTTCTATTAAGTACTCAAATACTTCACGATATGCTTGCAATCTAAGTTCACTGGGCTCAGGCTCAGAGCATTTCAAGTGAACAATTTCTTTTTTAACATATGATTCCAATGCTTCCAAAAACTTTGGCTTGGGCGCAAGAGGTACCTGCAAAACATGTTATGTATTTGAAGCATACAAACTGTTGATCCATAATTGAACAAAACAAACCAGAGTTTAGGATGACATTTTAATGGCTTTGGAAACAACACAAAAAGTTTTGTTTCCAATAACGCTTTGCAAATCCTCCAATTTTTATTATTTTAATTGAATTCTGAAAAACTAAATATGCTTAAACATAGATGAAAGATGAATTGAAACAAAAAACAAGTGAAATGCATTGCTAAGTTGTATAAGATTATTGTAGCAGTTTGCATCCATGTCTATACAGCAACCTATACTAACATTAAGTTCAATGCATTTTAGCAGTGAAATTATCTTGTAACTCAAGTCTGACAAACAAAGAATGTTGGTGTTGCAACCTCTCCGGTGGTATTGCGTTGAATGTGTGATTCACCACGAGCGGGATGTGCGTGAAGAATAACACCATCATATGTGTAGCGCGAGCAAGCAATAGTAAGAGAGATTGCGAGCATGATCTCTATTGTTGCTTGCTGCCACGGTGTGAAGCTTTGCGCACATGCCGCTCGGGATTTCCGATCGCAACATTGGAAACTTATATCAGCAAAGCGAATACATTCAAAGGAAACATGTTTTGCTAATACATTTGTTAAAATCTTTTGAAATTTTATCAAAATGTTCACAGCTTTACTGACTTCCATGCCATTCATTATCTGCACTCCTGAATCACAACTCTTATTCAATGGCCTTTTTCAATGAAACAAAACCTCAGTGCAGACTCCATTCACATTTCACAGTAAATTATGCAACATCAACAGTGAAGTCATGGTATCTTTTTCCATTCCTGAGGCAACTTATATTCTTCAATCATTTTCACCCTAAACCTACAGCTGAAACCCAAACAAAATGGCCATTATCATCACTGCTCATTATTTTTCCAAATATTTCCGAAATACAGACTAAAATTATCCAATCGTACAAATGCATTTACAGAATACCAACAAACAAGAGTAACATATGCATTGCACAATTTTTGAGAAACTACTGCCTAAAAATCAAAATTTTTTAAATTCTGACAAGCTGTTTTTTCTTCAGTTGTTCCATGTCCCCATATTTTTTACGAAAAAATGATTTTATCAATAGCGCCCTTCATTTTACATCTAACAAAAGCATGTCACCCAACAATAAAAAGATGCAAGAATGTTGAAAATTAAATGGGCTTGCACCTCAGAAGATACGTAGGCTATTGAAATTTTGCCTATAGCATCTCTTCTATAAAACATTCCTTTTAATCATTCCATAAAATATAGACAGCTGTAACAGATCATAAATATCTGAACATTGAGATTAACCTATAAAATTCCAAAGCACAATACTGCAACAATATTGATCAGGTTCTATTGTACTTCATGTTTGTTAAGAAAACTGCTGTTTGCTTGCAGCAACATTAAGATCACATACAGTATAAGCTTGACTAACCTTAGCTACAGCATGGTCTCCTTTAATCATACTTCCAACTAAAGCAGAGTCTGATACACTTCTACTTGCATATGCTGGCCAGGTTTCTATGTCACCAGACTTTGTGTCCTGACTTGGTTTTAAGCTTCTCTGGATTGGAAGAACATGCTACAAAAATAAACAAAGTACGTGATGATATAAAAGACAATGGAAAAAACATAATTATAAGCAGAACACAAATTATTACATAAAACAACACTTTTCATTGCAGAGAGTATAAAAAACCTAAGCAAACCTGTAAGTATTAATAAGCAGAACATTAATTTTTACACTAATGAGCAGAACACTACAATACTTTTAATTACAAAGAGTATTACAAATTCTACCCAAACCTTTAAGTTGTTTCCATCAATTCCTAATGTGTAAGAGTTGGATGGTTTTATTCTTTCCAATGAACTTGAATTTTCCGGTAAGCTCCTCTGGTCAAACTTTGGCTGAATTGGAGGCAGTTTAGGAGGTTTTGTTCCCATCATATTTTGGTAACTATGATTAGAACCAATTAATTTTACATAAAAACTGTTTTACTGATAAAAAAAATCCTTTTTGTTGTGTAATAAAAATACTGTAAATCAATAAAAATGCAAACATATTTATGCCTGCCAAAACTAATGTTAAAGATTTGTTAGTTTTTATATCTGTGTTTGAAACCAAGAAATAATTAAAAATTTGCAACATCGACATGAATCTATGAGAAGTAATGATCGCGTTATGGTTTTATGTGATTCAAGCAGAAAATGCAATGTTTAATCTAAATACTTAGTAATAAAAAACTAAACAAGCACGTAGTATAAAAACTTCACAAAAATGCCAATGACATTTAGCATGACTATACATTCAATCTAACAACAATAATTTAGTGTTTCTTTTTATTTGAATAAAATATCAATACATTAAATACACAACCAACAGGAAACTCTGAATTAACTCATAATCACGTGACTATAAAACAGCAAAGACTTCAACGCAAATTGTGACCATATACAAAATAACCGCCAACTGAATACAGTACAAGAAGTTGAACATAATGCAAATATCTTATCTGATGAATTAGTCTTACTAATGGCGATATAGCACCATCTGTGTAACAACCATGAATTAACAAAAGTCAAAAACAGCAACAATAAAAAATACCACAATAGTCGATGCAAGAACCTTGACAGCAGACATTTCAAATAGCAAAAACATTCATAAATATAGCAGAAAAGTAGCATGAAATCTACGTTCGCTTGATGTAAAAAGCTTTGCCTTGTTTGTGTAGCTCTGCTTCATACGTGCTGTGTTCGCGTTCCAATAGTTCTCTCAGGGCTGCTCTACGAACAGTCACAAGAGCTTTGTTAGCATAAGAAAGTTCGTGCTTTATCTCTTGCTTGTTCAGTTGAAATCTTTTTTTCTGGCTAGCTTCTTCTAATGCTTCAGACCAGTTGGCTTTGAGGTTGACATCTCTTTCTTTTTCCACTTGCAAAACCCTTTCAGCTGTCAGCTCATCTTTGAGTATGCGATCTTTCTCATAATTCAATGACTTAATTAAACTTCCTCCTCTATCGGCAATTTCAAATCTTAATGACATATTCATGCTCATCTTGAAATTTTGACCAGTGGAAAATCGTGCTTCAAGAAATATAATACGCCCAGCCGCGAATACCCTGATATAGGTACAGTTAACAGTATGTCACGTTACAATGCCTTAAAACCAATAATGCGAATTGTAAAGTAAAGCCACAACCTCAGTCACCATAGCAGCCGCTGAAGGCGCAATTCCGCATGGAAGACACTGAGCTTGAAGGTTTGAGTCCATTTTCTTTATCGAGTCGCACAGCATTTAAAGATGGAAAGTCTGCAGTAATTTCAATGAAATTCAAATATTTAATCCATGGGAACAACAAATGAAATAAATCCATGCAAAATAAACAAAGTTGCAAATGCCAATTAATTAACCCAGTATTCAACGAAAGGAATCCTTCCACGGCCAAGAGTCAGATGCTAGCCTACCACGTTGACCAAGTATGCCATTCGCCTATGCAGCAGGCACCTGCTACTCCTATTAAAATTGAATCAATCTAGATGATTCTTGAAAAGGAACTGCGATACATCAGTGGATTTGCGATTCGAATCGATCACAAAACTAAAACCGACTCGAGTCATATGCTGATAATGGCAGACCAATTTCTCTCACAGCAACTACCTATAAACAATTGAGCATGCGGAAAGTACTTTTTATTTGAGCATTCTGTATTTCGCCATTTTTTGCCACTAATAACAACCAGTTTCACTTTAAATCACAAAATGAGATGGACAGATTTGCATTTTTTATCAATTCTGTTCTGTTGTGTCTGTTTTCATCAATCCGCATTGTGCAGATTGTGTGTGTTTGTACCAGAGATGAGCACTATCCGGTTTGCCGGTTGGATATCCGGCAGGATATGAGTTTGCAACCGGATACGGATATCCAAAAACTGCTTTCAAACCCCGCACTTTTGGGGCCCCATGCAACTCTTTCCTATGACGACTCAATATTAACTAAAACTTTGTGAAATTGCGCAGGGGCATAACTTCACAATTTATCTTGAAATGAGCGGAAATCCAATAGTCTATTCTGCACTCTTATCAGTACAGTAAGAACACGACAGTACTGTGTATCTGGGCGTGAGAGAGGTGCAGGGCGTCTGTATGAAAGCCGTTACGGAAAAAAAAAACAAAAAAACGGTACTTAATTGATGTTCAATTTCCACTAACAAAAAGCTCGCAACAACGCAAGACTGCCAGACACTGCAGAACTTGATGAAAAGCGATATTGTCAGTATTGGATCCTACGTTTGTTTTTGCAAGATTTCTCGCAAACAGTGATTGCTTGTTGGAACTCTGTATGTTGGTTAAATCAGCTAGAACAGTTTCTCGTGAGTTTTACTTGGAAAAACGTGTCTACATTCAATTGGGCTTACTTCATATGGTTAACTGGGGGTGTTGCAACAATACTTTGCTGCTGTGCAAAACTTAATTGTCTTCATGCTGTTTACCATCGGCCTGTGGCATAGGAGGATTAAAACACTATATTTTGTATTGCTTGGAAAATGACAACTTCAAACGGCATAAATAAGCCCTGTGTTCAATGAATGGATCGTGCTTGTTTGGTTCATAAAATATGTGGTTACTATTACTATAAAAAAGGAGTTTAGGCTAATTAGGCCTACAGATAATCAGATCGACAATAGACGATATTTTTGAGGGCGGCAACACGGTCCCGAATGAAGATGTACATATCCGAAAAACAAACCTAACAAAAACGCTAGAAATCACGGAAGTTTAACGAAGAGAACTTCTAAACTACACGAAAGAGCTATAAATTCCAAGAAAAGATTGCAATGCCATTTGTTTTTCAGAAGAATGTAAGAAAGGCTTTTAATTTCTGTTGAAGATCAAACGTAGAACTAAAGTCGACACAACAAAAAATAGATTTTCGAGGGGGCACCGCACATAAGTGTAGCAGAACAATCATATTGTTCACTACATGTAAAAAAAATTAAAGTCACAACAACAGATCTTGAAAGGCAAATTGGAGGCTAATTGAAAGACTACTAAATAGCTGTTAGGCTGGACGGCTGCTGGAAAGTTGGAAGCGCAGCAGTCTCAACCAAAGAAATACGAAAACAATGAAGCATGAGGAACGTCGGAAATAAGCCAGAACTTCGAAAGCAATCGGATTGGAAGCTTATAAACAAGCATGGTAGTCCTTCCCAGCAACACAGGAAATGCAGGTACCTTTAGGTAAATTGTAGGGACTTTCCCAGTGACAATGCAGCGCTTGCTAAACAACACAGGAAGTGCAAATACCTTTGGGTAAAATATAGGGATTTTTCCAGTAACAACAGACACCTGCCAGGTGGTTGCGTGGGCGTCTTGTGACCTTTAGTCGCTTATCAAGTGATTACATAGTGATCATGGGATCTGATAATGTTCATCAACACCAAACCGGAAAAAACAAGTTGTTATCTCCTACCAAACCGGAAAAAACAAGTTGTTATCTATTAATAA
>Ga0210059_1016528_pt1 | contig 10638 bp, 5 predicted proteins | sample Ectturendosymbi2_FD_188042 | JGI IMG/M metagenome (GOLD analysis project Ga0210059, IMG submission 188042) | Ecteinascidia turbinata endosymbiont from Florida, USA - Sample 2 (SPAdes) (version 2) | ecosystem: Host-associated > Tunicates > Ascidians > Unclassified | place: Key West, Florida... | reverse complement strand
CTTTCTTTGAAGGCTGATCTGACATAATTTTAGGCTTGAATATACCTAAAACTTAAGCGAATGGCTGATTATCCTATTACAGTTTTATAGCGGCAGTAAGCTTTAGATCAAGTGCAATAAATAGTTCACAAAAATAGAATCGAGAACAACTGGACAGCTGCTGCTGGGTTTTGCCTTAACTGCAGCTGCTGCTCGTTCAACTGGAAAGTTATGACACGTTGCTGTGAGACAACAGTGACGTAACAATAGCAGCCTTTTCACAACTTTCCTCTCATCTTAATTATAAACTCTTTGTCCAGACTCCAAGCCAAGCAAGGGTAATTTTTGAACATGAATTTTATTTTTTTTATATTATTATAAATAGATGTTTTAATATTTTTGTTGGATTTTCAAGGGTCAATGAGAGCCGCAAGAAGGCTAGCTGGGAGCCGCATGCAGCTCTAGGAGCCGCGGTTGGGAATCACTGATCTAAGTGATAGTGCACTAAAATCACTTTGCTTCAGTTTTGTTTGTGGTCATCTGCAATTTGCTATTGGTGCTTGGGGTGTTGTTGGCATAACAACCTTAAACCAATTAAATGCATTGAACAACAAGATAATTAGAGCAATAACATACAGCTCTTTTAAGACAAAGATAACACCACTATATAAAAAGCTTAACCTTCTTAAGCTGGATGACATTTATAGCTTTGAATTAGGTAAAATCATGCACAAATTTCACTCCGGCAACCTTCCTGACAATTTCAACTGCCGTTTCACCCCTGTAAATCAAGTATTCTATCATGCAAGACGGCGTGCAACCAGGTGCATATTTTTGGCAAATGGCCCACACCAAATATGGAAAAAGGTCTCTGAAGCATCTAGGTCTAGGCCCTAAGATCTGGGACAATATTGATCCCTCTCTACATGATAGCTCCCCGCTCACATTTAAAAAATAGTACGACATGACATATAGTGTGGTGCTGAAACATGGAGTTCTCTCTGTCAACTCTAACCCACATTATCTTAACTGTAGTCCACTTCTTTTTCAAATTGCACATTCCCCATTGAACATATATTCCCTTCTCCCATAGCCACCTTTATCCCATACTTTTCTTAACTCTGTACATACTCCCATTCTTTACAGTTTACATATCTAGGTTGTGTTTGTTTGCTTAGGTTTTGATTTTTTTGTCTTTTGTTTGCATATATATTTATGATTTGGTTTTCTTGTTTTTGTGTGTGTATTTGTGATTTGGTTTTCTGGTTGCTGCTGTGTTCTTTTGTTATGCAGGAACAGCACATTGTTTCCCACAGACCACTTCTGGTGAACAAGGAAATTCGAGCACTACATATCTGCAGATTTGATTCCAAGAGTTACAACTATCATCTACATGCAAAAAAATGCTGCAAAAAAATTGTAGAGCTTGCTAGATGCGAAAGGGTAACAACAACCCAGGCAGAGTTTCATTTTAGCTGGGTTTAATTTCTCTGCCATGCCCAGATCCTTGAACCCCACCACTGAGAGACCGGTTGCGACCAGCACTCCCTACGCAACTGTGTTGATCATCCAGCACAGGGGTTCCCAACCTGGGATACATGTACCCCTAGGGCAGGGGTTCCCAACCTTTTTTGTTGCTCGTACCCCTTTGTCAGGTCAGAGCATTCTTAGTGCCCCCCAAAAAATTTTGAGATATACATTGCTCTATAAGAGATATATATAAGCTGCTCTGTGACCCAAGGATCTTCGTACCCCTTGATGTTCAATCTCGTACCTCTTGAGGGTACGAGTACCCCCAGTTGGGAACCCCTGCCCTAGGGGTACATTTGCTTATCTGAAGGGGTACATTTAAGGTTAGCAATAGAAAGGAAAAATGTATATATTATTTATTTCCAAATATTCTAACACATAAAAGTTCTATTAAAAATTCAGTGGATTTATTATTTTACTCAGCCTTTTTAGTTTTTGTCATAGAAAATTTTAGGGGTACTTGCTCATCTGTAAAAATTCTACAGGGGTAGATTGTCAGACAAAGGTTGGGAACCCCTGTTCTAGCAGCTCTTTCCCACGAATATGCAACACCACGAGTTTAAACTGGACAGTAACAAAGATAAATCAACTGCTACAGGGCATCGACTCAATAACCTTCCAGTTCCTTCAATACCCTGGCATTTATGCACTAATTTGTGTTATTCTTGCCGAAAATTAATTATCGCCAAATCAAATCAACTCAACTCCACTCTTCTTTATATGAAATTATGTTCAAAATCACAAGCATCGTGTGAATCTTAAATACAATTTCGTTTTCACTTCCATGTGCAGATTGATAAAAAATTCGAATAAAACACATTCTAACCATAAATATAACAGTATCAATGCATGTTTATTCTGTTTACTGTGCACCTTTCCCAATGACCACATCAGTGCACCATATACTCGCAGTAGCTGCTGTGAACTGATTTGATCAGCTTTGTTCAAGACAACACGAATTTTGGAATCAAACATCTTTATGGAACTCAGTGCATCAGAAAACTCATCAGATATATCAAGTTTGTTAGCATCAAACAAGAGAATGATACAATCGGCTCTCTCTGCCAAACATGCCAGTGTCTGCAACGGCAACCATATGCTTAGTTAAACAAAGAACCATGAACTGATATCTAATTATTAGAGCTTTAAATTCAACCAATTAAAAGTTTTAACAACTTGTGAACTAAAACATAACACTACAGCTTTTACATCTTCCAGAAGACAATAAAAAATTGCTGTCTAAACAAATGCAACAGTGAAGTAAATCAGTTGATGAAATGAGATTCAACAGAAATGATATGTATATGTATATTTGGCAGTTATGACTGGAAACTGCTTCAGCAGTGGCAAGCCTTGGACTAATGAAAGCTAAGGACAACTCAGTATAACAAAAGCAGTAAGTTTGGAAAATAATCCACAAATACAACTAAAATTGCTGACCTACCTTAGAAAAACTGTAGCCTCTGTTAAGCTTTTGTTTTTCACCAGATAAAATCCCAGGTGTGTCAATGATAGTGACACTTCGTAATACTTCATGTTTTAGCATGGAACATTGCAACCGAGACAAGAACACATTGCCAATTGAAGACAAGGCAGTGAAAGGCTTGGTAGAATCTGCAACAACTACATCACCTGGTATTATTCCTTCTTCAAATTCACCTGTTCTCAAGTCTGCATCTGCATGCATAATAGCAGTGAAACAATCAGTTGTTGGTTCGGGGCCAATTCTCATTCCAGGATATCCTCTGTCAAGTAGATATTTGATAAATGATGTTTTTCCCACAGAGTACTGGCCAACAACTAGTAGCAATGGCTTTGAATCAAAATCCCCATCTTGAAGTGGAGGAGAATGAAGATCATGAAATTGATATGCTTCTTCCAATGGTTTAAGTTTTTTTGTGTATAGGTATTTCAATCCTGAAGAAACACTTTCAAAGACTTCTGGGTTATAACTCTCCAGTGCATCTTTTTTCTTCCATAATTTTTTAATTGTTTTGATGCAAAACATCACAGAAATACCCTACATCTACTTTTCAGGTAAATAACTTTAGTAAAACAGTCTTTCTTAAAAACAGAAATACACAAAATGATAAGAATTTGTACATCATACAACTTTTTTAAAAATGCATTCCTACTGACAAATTGTTTACAATTGAAGTGTTCAACTTGCATACAACTATGGACTAGAACCAGCACAAGGCAATACCTTGTAGTTAAAATACTGTGACTATCACCAACATAGTAGCCCAAACCCAACATAATGCTTGTCATTATATTGGGCTATGAGCACAATGACATAATAAAAGAAACCATTTTCTACATTTACAAAATTGTGTAGTACATCAAACGTTGTAAAACACTAGTAATTCCAACATATGCACTCAGTCACAATAAACTCACACAAGGAAACTATGTATGCAAATTGTCACAAAGTAGTCCATCGACCATGTACTTTCATTTACATTAGCAAAAGAACTCAAAAACAGTAATGATTCCTAATGTTTGGATTTGTCAGAAATCTAAAGTATGTCTAAACCAGTGGTCCTTGAAGTTTTAATCCTTATTATTATATGTCAAATTTTAATCAATCAGGATCAGTGTTCCCTCTAAGATTTTTGTAAGTCAGCTGGTGTCTAAAAAGTGCTGTCAAGATAAAAAAAAACTTAGGCACCCTTTGTAAATTTTCCTAAAATGCGTCCATTTTTACCGAAAAACGTTTCATTAACCATTTTTCATGAATGACCAAGAAAAATAAGAAATGGTCTTCACTTTTTCCAACATGTACACACGCAACATTTTCTGATAAACAAACGAAAAAAACAGTCATCACAAAGGCAATAAATGAAATCAGCTGTATGCAAACTTCCTAGCCAAATGTGAACCTTTTCTCTCAGATGGTGGTTGCCCTCATACAGTCCTGAATGACTGTTCTTGTCTTTGTTGTACGTTGCTTACTGTTGCACTAAACCAGTTGTTTTCAACTTTTTGTACCGCAACCCATTACAGCAACCCACTCTAACCCAACAACCCCCATTTAAAACTTGAATAAAGCAAATGTAATACAGCTCTGTACATAAAATATCTACCATTGGCCCATCCGAAAATGGTTCACAACTCCCAGGTTGAAAATCACTGCACTAAACAAACAATACAATTGAATCAGGCTGATGATCTGACGATACTGCACAATTTCTTTGTTTAAACTTAGTCAAAACGTAGCAACTCTGAAATCAAAACAAGAAGCTTCGGTCAGGCCGATTCAGTCTGAGCCGTTTCGATCACGGGACTTTTCGGTATTGGTTGTTTTGGTCTCGAGATATTTAGATCAGACGATAAAATCTTACATGCTAACGTTTTATTGCAAAAGTACTTGAATCAACGAAAACTTTTATCTAAAAAAATTGCAATCATAATCCAACAGTTAATCAGCATCAACACATGACTTTCATGTTAAGTTTACTGCAAACATACTTAAATCAATTTGTTATAACACCGACTAACGTTAAATTTCACCTGTCAGACTGTTTTGTCACTTCGCTACAACATCAGTTTGTATAACACCAGCTAGCGTGACATTTCATCTGACTATATAATATAAGCATTTATTTTGAATAAACAAATCTTATTGGTTGTTTATGTACAGAAATGTCATGACCAAAATGTTTCCAGATTGAAAAGTCACGTACCCCTCAGAAATATTGACAAATTATTCAACCCAAACTTGGAACCCTGTCAGGTGCTGTACCATTCCGGGTCAAAATGGATCTGACAATACTGATGGTTAAGGGGTCATTCCACTCTTCCCTAACCAAATCTACCAACTGCACCGTGGGCCCATGATCGGCTGCAATGCACGGCACTGAAACAATTAAAGTTAATTTGAAACAAAAAAGATTTGGCACAAATCACTATGTCAATCACGGAATCGACATGGCACTAGAGGTACACAGACTCATCTGAAACTAAGTCATCATAAATCATATGTAATAAAAAAAAATGAAATATAATGTTCTTCTGAGTCAAAATCTTCGTTTGTGGCTGACATGCGTTTGAAGTCCAATGTGCAACGGTTCTTGGAAGAAACCCAATGTTTATAGGAAAGCTGCGTGTTGTTTATATCTTTTCTTTGGCCAGAACCTTTTCTGCAAAACTTGCAGGCAAAGAACTTCAAAAATGCGTCTGAGCTTCATGGCAAACAGCTTCGGTTTTGGACGCATAAATTGTGAAAATACGCCCGGATCTTTTTATTTCTTTGTAAAGCAAAAACTACCAAAATATGTCTGAACTTCACGGCCAACAGCTTCATTTTTGGACGCAAAAATTGTGAATATGCGCCCAGAACCTTTTCTGCAAAATTTGCAGGCAATGAACTTCCAAAATGCGTCTGAACTCCATGGCAAACAGCCATGATAATGTACACAGAAGTTTTTTATAAACCTCGCAAGGTGAAAACTTCTGAAATGCGCCTGAACTTCGCAGGAATCAACTTCATTTTTGGATGCATAAATCGTGAAAATGTGCCCAGAAATTTTACTGTAAACCTTGCAGGCTGAGAACTTCTAACATGCGTCTGAACTTCACAGCAAACAGCTTTGTTTTTGGATGAATAAATCGTGATAATGCGCCCAGAACCTTTTCTGCAAAACTGGCAGGCAATCAACTTCCAAAATGCGTCTGAACTTCACTGCAAACAACTTCGTTTTCAGACACATAAGTCGTGATAATGCGCCCATAAACTTTTTATAAATCTCGCAATGTGAAAACTTTCGAAATGCGTCTGAACTTCGTAGGAAACAACTTAATTTTTGGGGGCACAAATCGTGAAAATGCGCCCAGAAATTTTTCTGTAAACCTTGGAAGCTGAGAACTTCTAAAATGCGTCTGAACTTCACAGCAAACAGCTTTGTTTTTGGACACATAAATCGTGATAATGCACCCAGATCTTTTTATATTCCTCGCAAAGCAAAAACTTCCAAATCGTGTCTGAACTTCGCAGTAAACAGCTTCATTTTTGGACGCAAAAATCGTGAATATGCGCCCAGAACCTTTTCTGCAAAACTTTCAGGCAATGAACTTCCAAAATGTGTCTGAACTTCACTGCAAACAACTTTGTTTTCGGACACATAAATCATGATAATGCGCCCAGAAATTTTTTTTTGAACATTACAAGCAGAGAACTTTCAAATTGCGTCCGAACTTCACAGCAAACAGCTCCGTTTTTGGACGCAAAAATCATGATAATGCGCCAAGAACTTTCTTCATAAACCACATAAGGCGAGAACTTCCGAAATGCGCCTGAACTCAACAACAAACAGCTTCATTTTTGGATGCACAATTCGAGATAATGCTCCCACAACTTTTTTTATAAAGCTTGCATGGAGAAAACGTCCAAAAACCATCTGAACTTCACGGCAAACGGCTTCTTTCGTGGACGCAACAATAGTGATAATGCACCCAGAACTTTTGTTATATACTTCACAAGGTGCAAACTTCCAAAATGCGTCTGAACGCTGCAGGAAACAACTTCATTTTTGGACGCATAAATTATGAAAATGCGGCCAAAACTTTCTTCATAAACCTCATCAGGCAAATACTTCCAAAATGTATCTGAACTTAACAGCCAACAGCTTCATTTTTGGACACATCAATCGTGAAATTGCACCCAGAACTTTTTTTACTGCACAGTTGCAAACAGAGAATTTCTAAACTGTGCCTGAACTGTTTTTCACCGCTCACTGCTGTATATCCATGCTGTGACCTGAGAACGGCTTTAATCGTGAAAATATGTAGCGCACATTTTTGAAAAATAAAAGAAATTTTGTTTTGTGAAAGTTTCTCCTACGGAAGAAATTGCATCCAAATTTGCGAGTGCTGACTTTCAAAATTTTTGTCAGCTGGTGTCCAAACAAAGTGCCGAAACTGCCGTTTTTTTTGGCTTAGAGGGAACACTGATCAAGATACCCCTTTCCAACAGTTTAATAACAAGAAATAAAACACAGCTGGTAAAGAAATAGCAAGGAAAACGGTCAATACAATAGCTGCATCACATCCATCATCACCAGTCTTCATGTGGCCACACTGTTGCTAGATTGCTAGAATGAGTGTAATGATGGAGTGATAATACATAGTTGAATATACCCCCCAACATCTAATCTCAATTAGAGATAGACTGATATATATAGTGGGCCGATATTTAGGTTTTACTGATATATCAGTATCAGCCAAAACAGCCAATTTCATCAGCCTCAGTAGGTGTTGACAAAAACGCTGCTATGTTCCTCACGAATCCAGACAACTTGGGCAAGAAAGCACAATGAACCAAGTCAAGACAGTTTTCTTGTAGGAACACCAACAGGTGCATTTTAATAAACAAGCAGATAAGATGAACCATGAAGCACACGACGGCTGTCACATCTGAACCAAAAGCATCATAATTAATCAGGGTTGAGAAAAACCCGTTTTTTTCAAAAAAAACAACCCACCTAAACTTTTTCGTTTTAAAAAAACAGGTTTTTTGGGTTTTTTAAAAAGAAACAAGATTTTGTTCTTTTTTTGAAGAAAACAGTAAAACCCCATTCTGAATTGTTGTTATTCCATCATGCAATATCACTATTTTCAGAATTACACAATAATTATACCTATTATGGCATTCAAAACTGAGGGTAAAGAAATGTACTCCATCTTTGTTTTCGCAAGTGTGTAGTCGGTCAGTTCACTCACAAGTAGTAAAGCTTGGCAAGCATGCGCACAACAAACAGAGAAAATCACTCCCACACAAACTCTGCAGTTTCATGTCAAGTTTATGTGCATGCCCTGCTAGTTCAGCATCTAGAGAGTGTATTTTTTCAATATATGATTTGGTATGGTCCAAAATCATAAAAAGTTTAGATGTAGAGAAGGCAGAAAAATTGGTGAAAATATAACAATTGTGCAGAGCTGAAGAAGATAACTATTGTAATTTATTCAAACTGTTCGATTTATTCTTTTCTTTTTTTCAAGTCCTTTAAATTTTGTTGTTGTTCGTTTTGTTTGATTTAAAAAATTATACTTAACTGCACAAGTGTTCTGGTTGTTTTATTTTTTACTTCTTAGTAGATTTTTCAAAGGAAAAGTAAAGAGTGGGTTTTTTAGTAGGTTTCATTAGGTTTTTTTCAGTGGGCTTTTTTAAAAAAACAGATGGTTTTTCTTGGGTTGGGTTTTTTTACAACAACCCTGTCATTAGTCAGATTAATTAAATAGCAAAATATTGAAAATGCTGCAATTTGAAAAATTTTAGCTCAAAAATCATGATTTTTATAATTTTTAAAAAAGGTAACGCATAGAATACATTACATTTTCCATAATGAAGCTGAAAACAAGATTAAAAATTTTGGAAATGTCAGCTATTAGTATTAGCTATCGGTATTGGCCCCAGAAAAGCCATATCAGTCGATCTCTAATCTGTTAATATCCCCAGGGATATTGAGGCAATACTTTATGGAACTCCTTGTTTAAACAATACAATATACATGAAATCAGTTAATTGCATACTTATTAAATGCATGTATCATTTTTAATCAGGTGTGTAATAGCTGTTTTCAATCACATTGTAAAAGTTGTAAGAAGTAAACAATGGTAAAACATGTTGTAAAGATCATTTGATTTGGTCATCCACAATTTCAGAATGTGAAATGCCATTAACTGCAATGAAAGCACCTCTCTAAAAATAGTTCTCTTCTTTAAATATAGATGGCAATAATGTTGTACTTTTATTGTACATTTGTTGTACTTACATTGAAACATGATCAAAGTGTCATTGAAATTGATTTTTAGGGCCTAATCTACTGATGCAACATGTTAATAAATTTAAATAATTTCATACAAATCTTAACATATAGTAGCTGATAATTCTTTATTTTGAAATAGGACCATTACACGTGTAATCTGTTACTAATAATTTTCATGAATATTTGCTGATATTCTCTGAAATAGTATGAAGCATTAGCCTATTTAAACTACCTGAAAAGATAACCATGCATAACCTAAGAAAATATCATGTAAATACTTTGTTTAAAATCACGTTACTACTAAATGAAATGTTTTTTTACTATTATAGTGTGAATTGGATCGACAATATTTGCTACAATATTATTTCCCTGATTTTAAACTTTGAATAAGTTTTAAGTAAAAACATTCTTTATCCATGATAATAGACAATTCATACATAAACATTTTGATGTGTAGCATCCATCACAATCATAAATGATAAACACTTATTCGGCAATATCTTTGCTGTATCAAGATTGCAACAATGTCTATTTTACCGGTGATATTCTCTCTCTGGCGGCAACAGATCGGCTGGAGCTATTGTCCCAGCAGTCGAAGATTCGGTCTCGTGGCATGACGCAATACAAAGAAATAGGTCACTTTGTCAGAAAAACACTGTCCTGCTCGTGGTGTAATGGTTAATTGTTACGTCTGCTTTGCCAATGGTTTGTGGTTCAACTCCTTCTTGCCTTGCTGACTTTCGTTTTTTTTTCTTTGCTTTTTTCCAGGCTCCACTTAGACTTAGGTGTTACCTTTAGGGGTTAGTGTTGTTAGGTTAGGATTTAGGGTTAGGTCAGGATTAGGGTAAGGTTAGAATTAGGGTTAGCTTAGTGTTAGGTTAGGGTTACTGTTAGCTTAGCATTAGGTTAGCTTAGCGTTACGTTAGGGATAGGTTAGCTTAGAGTTAGGTTAGGGATAGGTTCGGTTAGGATTAGGGTTAGCTTAGGGCTATGGTTAGGGTTAGGTTGTAGGTTTATCTTTTAGTTAATTTTACTTCCTTTCTACCAAGCCTTTTGCTGCTGCCATCCTGGGAGTAGGGGTGGGAACCACTTGTGGCACCAAAGTGCCAAAAAATGCGGTGGCACCGTGGTGCCACGGTGCCAATGTAAAATTTGGCACGGGTGCCAGCACGTGCTGAAGAGGGCACCGGTGTCAATGTGAAATTTGGCACCGGTGCCAGCACTGGCTGAATAGGGCACCGGTGCCAATTTGAATGTTGGCACCGTGGTGCCAGTTTAAGTTTTGGTGCCAATGAATAGAAATGGCACCAGTCTATTTCAAATTCATTGCGATGTGGATGGAACTGGAAGTAGGCGTGTGGAA
>Ga0210059_1016525_pt1 | contig 10640 bp, 4 predicted proteins | sample Ectturendosymbi2_FD_188042 | JGI IMG/M metagenome (GOLD analysis project Ga0210059, IMG submission 188042) | Ecteinascidia turbinata endosymbiont from Florida, USA - Sample 2 (SPAdes) (version 2) | ecosystem: Host-associated > Tunicates > Ascidians > Unclassified | place: Key West, Florida... | reverse complement strand
ATTCACAAAGTGTAGGTTGCGTGATGAGCCCAAGGGACGCTGCTGATCTGGAATGGCCCCTGAGTGAAGGAATGCAAGTTAGTGCGCTGCCGCCTGTCTGAATAGCCATGATCATCTCTTGTTGAAGAGTCAAGCTGCTTAAATTGCCAAGTGTGACGCTTACGCACGTTTGTGGCACAAACAGTCACAATTGGTGAGCAAAAAGTCTGCCCGGAGTCGGAGTCGTTAAAATTTTCTGCGACTCCGACTCCTCAGGTTGAAAATCCTTCCGACTCCGACTCCACAGCCCTGGTGACAAGATACACTTGGATCAGTGTAAGGTCCTCCTTACATGACCTAAAACCCTAAACCTAAAACCAAAACCTAAACCAAAAACCTAAACCCAAAACTTGAATCGAAACCCAAAATTCAAACATAAACCCAAAACCTAAGCCTAAAAGTTGAACTTAAAACCTAAAGGTAAACACTAAACCGATACTTAAACATACACCCTAAACGGAAACCCTAAACATTTTGGAAAAGTACATTAAAAGCACTCCTATTAAAGTTGTAACCTCTACAAGCTAAGCCAAAGGAAATGGTGAGAGCAGAACCAACGGACAATCGCACAGCAGGCATTAGACACTAGCCACTCAACTATGTTCAAGTTGCTGCTAAAACTCAACGTTATGTGTGAACAACGGCGGATACAGTTCGAATTGCAAAATAGTCCCAGCAGAGTTTTTGCATTTGATGGCAAAATATACACTACCATTTAGCAAACCTGTGAAATCGGATCACAACTAAAATTTTTGATATTTTAGAATAATCGCATTAAAACAACAAATATTTTCTCAGTCCGATCCAGCCTGTCAGCCAATTTTGAAAAAATTGCAGTTCGATCCAGTCCTGATCCGGCCAAAATTGGCTTCAGTCCTGCTCCGATCCAGTCCTGTTCTGTGCTCATCTCTGCTAGGCCTATATGTCATTAGGGTTGCCAGATGCGTTTTGTAAAAATACCAGCCCTTTTGCCAACAGTGCTGTATCCACGGTAATCTGTGTTGTAATTCGTAAACGGCACAGGGCAAACAGAGAGACAATAAGTATTGTTAAACTGCAATTAATCATTTGCACGTATTTTGGCTGGGTCATTACATATTGGTGTGTGTGAGAGGTAACAATCGCACCAAGGATTGCGCAAACAGCAAATAAACTTCCCTGAAGAAACTGTCCTGACAAGATTCACCACTAGAGTCATTATCATTTGAGAAATTCTGCGCTTGTTCTTTTTAAAAGTTACTGCAAATTATTTATTTTCAAAATACCGGCTTCGGGCACTGTTTTTTAAAATATCCGCTTCTTACCGGCCTCTGCTAAATAAACAGTAAAATACCGGCCATCTGGCAACCCTATATGTAATCCAAGTCAAAGATTCAAAAACAAATAAATATTGTGGAAACCAATTCAAATTAACTTATGCTCCAAATCTGGCTCACGACATCATAACAATAGACACTGCAGGGACCTCAAAGTAATCACTGTTAGCAGCAATATGGCAGAGATGAGCACAGATCAGGACTGGATCAGGACTGGATCGGACTGAGAATATTTTTGTTGTTTTGATGTCATTATTCTAAAAATATCAAAAAATCCGATTTCACAGGTTTGCTAAATGGTAGTGTATATTTTGCCATCAAACGCAAAAACTCTGCTGGGACTAGTTTGTAATTTAAACTGTATCCATCTTTGTTCACATATAACGATGTGATCTAGTAACAACATGAACATAGTTGAATGGTAAGTGTCTGTGCCTGCCATGACATTGATCCTTGGTTCTACACTTTCTTTGGCTTAGCTTGTAGAGGTTACAACTTTGATAGGAGTGCTTTCAATGTTAGCGCCCTACTCCGCAGTAGTGCTGTAACAAGTGTTAAGTGTTATCTAATAATAGTGTTAAGAATGTGTCTGTAACCCTATGGCTCTGTCTTCAATGCAGTTGCAAAAAGTGTCTGTAACCCTGTGATTCCACCGGCTTCAACGCCTTGTACTACGTTCTGTTTTGTGTGTTTTTATCAACCTGCGTTCTGCAGAGTGTGTGTGTTCATACTATGGACTTCGTGTCTGCTCACAAACTAATAAATAAAAAAATAATGTACTTCTTCGAAAAGATTACGATTTAGGTTTAGGGTTTACATTTAGGGTTTAGCTTCACGGATTAGGTTTCGGGTTTAGGTTTTAGGTGCAACTTTTAGGTTTAGGTTTTGGGTTTAGGTTTGATTTGGGGCTTTAGGTTTAAGTTTTGGGTTTGGCTTTGGTTTTAGGTTCAGGGTTTTAGGTCGTGTAACGAGGACCTTTCGCTAATCCAAGTGTATCGTCCTTGCCAATTGACCAATCCAAGCAATCGGATTCTCCTAATGGCAAAATAGCTCCAGCAGTGCTTTTCCCTCTGATGCCAAATAGACACTTCCTGGTTAAATTTTGGAAATGCCAAAAGGCTGTGTCTATTTGGCCTCATGAGGAAAAAGCATTGCTGGAAATATTTTGACTTCAACCAATCGTATTTGGGTAGAGATAAAATAGCTCCAGATGTTATTGTCTCATGTGACAAAATAAAATACATGATTTTACACTGGCAGATCAGGATTGGATGGGACAGGTGATTTTAAAAAAATTTGCAGATCAAGACTGGACTCGGACTGAAAAATTTCACAGTCTGCTCATCTCTGCAATATAGTGAGAAGCTTTGTTAAGCTCAGCAATAGTGTGTAAGATTCCAAATAAAAAGATCAACAGGAATCCATCACAAATCACTCATTGGGACTGCGCTACACATATAAATGTAATGACCTTAAGAACTTTATTAATAAAACGGCTTTAATCAACTTAGAAAACCAGTACGCTGCAATAAAAACAATACGTTAAAACTCGAAGTGAGGCGCTCAGCGGAACCAACACAACAGCAGCAGAGCACTGACTAAACAAGTGCGGTCCAGCGGCACCGAACTCGATATACGGGAATGCAGGTAATCAACGCCGACGCGACCAGGGTAATTGCAATCACAACGTAAATGCGATCGGCATAATTATCACAATAAACAATAATGAAATGTGCTAAAGGCCATGATGTGCAGGTATCATGGTATGTATAGCAATGATGAGTCAGGAAAGTGGATTGCATCAATGAAAGTCAGAATAATTTTGTAACTTTGATGGCATGATACATAAAAGAGCAGTCTTGTTTCATTGGTCATAGTCAAGGTTCAACATAACACAATGTACAATTCCTACGCAATTGCGAAAATCCACTGAACTAAACCCTGCAGTACAGTAATCTGCAGTCCCGAAACTGAACCGAAAGTTGCCAAGAATTAAAAAAAAAGTTATCGAATCCAAATCCAATCCATATCTGGGCACAAATTATATAATTTATATCAATCAAAATACAAAATTGCGCCAAGATTTTTATCTATATCCATCTCTACGTTCATCTCTAGTAATTTTTGGGCATGTGAAAGACAAGGAAGTATATTTCGTGCTGCAAGGTTGAGCTAGACTTGTGCAAATGACTGTGAGTGAAGGAGAGTTGTAAAATAGAAACTGCTTTCACCAAACACTTAGATCTCAATAACGTAGTAAGAAAACTGCTGAAACAATATCAGGCATCATTTTTGGCTCATTGGACGCCACTTTTTGTTCGTAGGGCACCATTTTGCAGTGACAATGTGACTCGAGTTAAGGACTTTTGACTAGAGTCACGATTTTGATGACTCGACTCGAGTCACGTTAAGAAGCGATGTTGACTCGACCCAAGTCACGTTTTAGCCGAATGACCCTGGTCGACTAGAATCACAATCAATTACTCGAGACTGGAGTTAGAGTCATTTTTACAAAATCTCCAAACATCTGATTGACAAACCAAGTTCCTTTGCACACAAAGGAATGAACTTTTTATGTTTCAGTGATGATCAATATTGGCGCAAATTTTATCTTTTGACTGTTTCTCCTAATGGTGTTATGATACATTTTAAGTATCAAGTGTTCCACCTAACACGCAGGTGGAGGTGAGGCTTTGCTTTTGACTGAATGGGTAGAAGGGCACAATACATTTAACGCACTATTGCGGTTCAAAGTATTTGCGTATTGTGATCATGGCAATCCTAGCCCATCGCCAGGATTTAACAGCAGGGGGCCATAAACCAGAAGGGGCCAAAACCAGAAGGGGGAGGCACATTTTTAAAATACATTATTGGATGTATGTAGCAACCGGGGGGCCAAACGTGAAATGGGGGGCACCGATTTCAAATGGGGGGGCCGGGCACCACTGGCCCCCCCGCTGGCGACGACCCTGTGGCAATCGCCCTCATACTTTTACTTTCGCAGAGTAGAACGTTAAGACCTAAACTGGTCGAGACCACATAAAGCACGAATGCGTTGTGGCATGGCACGCCCTCAAATGTACAAACACTGCAACGTCCGAGCACTCAGTCGCAAAGTAAAATGCGATTGTAGTATTCTAAGAATAAGGAAGAATATGAACAATCTTACTGCATCGAAACAAGCAACCACAGTTTGTTAGACTTTCTGCATCTTTCGAAAAACAGGTGGACATTTTTTCGCAATAAGGCACCAGACGAAGGAATGTTACGTTGAACCAGAAGACTGTTAACGCTCGCTCTCCAGGGCAGGTTGTATAGAGCTCTCCTCCCAGAAATATAGGCTACACGCAATCTCTGCATGCATGACTTCCTGAAATTACACCATAATTGTGATGCATACATGGGCGCACAGAAGGAACGAAAAAGGACATTTTTAACTGCACGTGAGCATCGGGAAAAAGAAGCTCGCAGCTTGTTCGCTGGACAGTATTGATATCGCAGTTGTCTCTGAATGTCCTTGTCGTCTGAGAGCACAGTATCCCAGACAATCCCACATATTCGTAGTGGTCAACAGATTTTACATTTTGACCACCCAGTGTCAATTAGGGACGACAGTGATTTTTGCGCTCTTTGTCTTAAACGTCACACAAATAATTTTGCTGCAGTTGAAAAAAATTCCATGCGATTCTGCATACGCATGACACACATCTAGTGTGCTCTGCAACCCACGTACACTTGGAAAAAGCACACAAATATCATCGGCAAACACCAAGCGTTTTTAGAAGACTTCACCAATATAACACCTTATCTTCAGTTCAATGCATAATAATTCATCTAAATAGCAGAGATGAGTGGACTGTCGTATCTTGCGGTCCAAATGCAGTCCTGATTTTTCAAAACTCAGGCCAAGTCCAACGTCAGTCCAACAAAATTTTCAAATGCAAAGTCCAAGTGAAGCCAGCCTTTTCACAACAAAATTGCCCCCATTTGTTCCATGAGCTCAGTCCAAATCCGGTCCTGATCCTAACATTTGAAGAGATGTGTATTGTCCGGATCCACTCCAACTTCAACAAAACCTTCTACGGTTCCAGTCTAATCTATGTCCAATCGAGTGCTCATCTCTGCTATATACACAGCAAATAATGTGGACTCAATACTTCCCCTTTTTTAGTCCCATCAGTAACACGAAACGGTTCAGACAAATCCTTGCCCTATTTTATTTGCATCGTTTGTTCCATTCACCAGTGATAGCATGACTCGAGTCAATGACTCGACTCGAGTCACATTGAGAATAATGGTAACTCGACTCGAGTCATGTTTTTCGCAGAATGACTCGACTCGAGTCACAATCAATGACTCGAAACACGAGTCAGAGTCATTTTTACAAAATTTTTGAGCCTCTGATTAACAAACCCAGCTCATTTGCACACAAAGAGATGAAGATTTTTTGCTTCAGTAATTACCAAGATTGGGGCAAATTTTCTGTTTTTGCTCTCTGGTTGTGCTATGCTACAATTTAAGGATCAAGTGTTGTAGAGTTCAAAACAAACTTACAACGTGTTGGGCCTTGTGACCTGTTTGATTTTCATTCAAATCAGCAAGTAACAGATTGAAACCAAACTACTGACGCTAGCATTTCCTCGGATCGCACTTGCACTTGTTCGGATCGCACTTGCACAAGAAATAGGCTACACGTAAAGCACCTAACGCTGACAAAGCACGTGACGCACTTGAAGCACTTGGAAGCACTAACGCACATAACGCACTTGGAAGAACTTAATGCACATAAACAAAGGGTCACAGGACCACCAAAAACAATATCAGTTATCGGCCCTTTGCCTGATAACTCCAAAATACATCTCACGTTCGCATCTCATCTCACGTTCGCATCAACAAAAACACTCAACCTGTTCCCCCCCTCTAAACTCGCCTGCCACTGTCATTAGCCTAAGCCCATGTGCTGATGTGATTGCGCCACATATAACGTTGAATTCGTAGCAGCTGTAGAATAGTGGACTTAGTCGAATGGGGAATCTCTATTGCTGTCATGCCGAGGATCGTCCTTTCGACTCTCTCTATGTGGTTGCAACACTCATATGTATTCAAACTCAAAGACTAATTTAATAGTTTGGAATGTAAATGAAGTTAACTTGTGCTCTACCATAGGCTCACAACATCATAACAATTGATCCTATAGAGACTTCAAAATATTCACTGTTTGCAGCAATGCAATGAGAAGCCTTGTTAAGCTCAGCAATAGCGTGTAAAATTTCAAACCAGAAAAATAACAAGTATGCAACACAAACGGCTCATTAGAACTGGGCTACACACAGAGCTGGGCAGTAGCGATCTACTAAAATAGCGAGCTACTGTAGCGAGCTAATTTTCCAGGAGCGATAGCGGTACCGCCGCTCTTTTTTGAAAAAATAACGCATGCGGTGGCGAGCTATCACCATTTTAACCGCTACCGCTATTCGCTACTTTGGCGTGAGTGGTGGCCAAAGGAAAAAGTTCGCAAGCGTTCATCCGTCAGCACACGTTGATAGTAACTGCTCTTCCCACTGTTTTGCGCTGATTTTGGATGATTTGTTTGCAGTAAGCTAGAAGCATTAGGAAAGATTTAGCTCAGGTTGCTTTTGACCTGGTCGATAGGTTACACGTTAGTTCGGTAAAAACTCAGCATCACCGACAAACTTAAAGCAGTTGGGACTTCGAAGCATTGGCTACTGCTACCGGTAAAGCTGCTTATGACTGAATTGAATGCTTGGAAAAATATGGCACTGGGTTCAACATTTGGCTGCATGTGCAACTACGGCTTTTGTTTTGAAGTATATGTCAGTATGACAGTTTTTGTAGCATGCTTCGACTTCAGGATATTTGGCTGTGTGCATAACTTGAAGTAAACTTATGATTCTGTTTTGAAGACAGTGGCGTAACCAAGGGGGAAGTGGAGACATCTGCCCCGGGCCCAGCATTTTGAGGGCTTAAATTGAGGTTGGAATGCCACGTAACAACTACGAAATGTCAAATGTCAGCGGATGCTAGTAATTACGATTTACAAAATGTCGAATGCAAGTCGCTGATACCAAGTTGCAAAATCTCATCAAGATCACCAAGGTTCGCAAAGGGAGCAATTACGAACCTTAGTGATGTTTTAAGGAGGCGATTGTGTCTTCAACAACCAGCTCCCGCATGTGCCTTGACTGACGGTTGCGTCACAATGCTTTCAGGAAGCCAGGCTTGCGAACTTTCCCACTTCGATCTCATTCTATAGTTGCATCACAGTGGACGGGAATCCAGCATTCGCAGTGCATGCAACTGCGCATGCTTTCAGAGCAACGATAAACCTTAATAGTATGTTGTTACGACAACATATCTGATGTTTAGGAAATTATTTGATCTTTGATGGTTTGACAAACTTCATGTTGAAATGAATTTGATGTGATTCTGCAGGTAATTATGATGATTTTTATTTGTGAGATGTTTAAATAAATCCTGACTACTTTTGCAAGCTTCAAATTGCAAATGGGCAACAACGTTGAGTATATTAGTTATACTTGTGTACTTTTCAGTTACTCTCAGGGACGCGCGGAGAGCGGGGGCATTGGTTCCCGTGTTCTTTCAAAAGGGAGGCAAAGGGGGCGTAGCTAACTTTTCATCACCTATCATAAGGAATTTCATAGTTAACATGGTCTCTAGTTAAAACAAATTTATTGCAGCTATTCACGCACCCACAACATTCAGAACGGTGTTCTACACTCTCTGTTATTATTTTTGAGGTCAACATTGTTGCTTAACAGAAACAAACATATTGGTGAAGAATTTTGGGTTTTTTGTAAATTTGCATTTCCCTCAACGCCTTTACTGACCCCTGCCCTACCGTTGTTTCGGCTGCTACCTGTGATTTATCTAATTCCACCTATAAACTGAGCATCTCCACAGATATGATTATCGAAATTCTGATTACAAAATTGCTAGCAAAATTTCTGACAGAGAGTCACTGGCGTTGGATATTTTGTAGGTTAAAACATGTGACACAATTAAATCTTATCAGCTTTTTGACAATATAATCGATACATTTTCAGCAGAAAAGGCAAGACAACTTTGTCCTTGGAATTAGATAATTGCAACAAAGCATTAGATTGCAGTGTTTCTTTTATTTTATGCTGCCACGAACGGGCTGGAAGCGCTTAAACTGAGGTTGTCCCCAGGCGCGGTAAATCCGAGGTACGCCACTGCTTGAAGTGTCGTTTGCAGTGGCGTCGCCAGCCCAGAAATTTGGGGGGGGCAAAATGTTTGATTTTAGGCGAATAACACTATTTTGTTTGGAAAAACGCCTCACAAAGCACAAAATGACTATATTTTCTAAACATTTTGGGGGTGCCATGGCCTCTTTGGCCCCCCCTTGGCTACGCCTATGGTCGTTTGTTTTTTGCAAAGTGGTTTCATGTCCGTTTTCTGTTGCTGCAACATGATACTGTAGATAAAAATGCTCTTTGGAACCTACGTAGTCGTATATCATTTCGTTCAAACCACCACGAAAAACTTCTTGTAACTTACCTTTGTAATGAAATGTCGCTTGTCTGTTACATCACACGCCCTTTTTCTTGCAGGCGTCACAGCCTTTCTTTCACATTGCAGTTAATTTGGGGAAACGCTGTTTTTGTAAGCGTGGTCGCAGGGGTCTTCACTTTGAGCTTCGTGCCTAGGATTGTGCTAAATAAACTCAACAACTACATAATTCCCTTTTTTCTAATCTGAAGACTTTAGTCTTATGAAAAAATATCGTCTTGGAGAACTGTGAATGACAATGTCATTACTCCACCTTAATAATAGCATTGTCTGTTTTCATTACCATTTGCCTTTTCTTACATGCTTACAACGTTCACAAGCCCAGCAACAAAAAATTTGCACCCATGAAGAAACAAACTTTTCGCTGAACAAAAAAATGCACATCAACGTTACATGAAAATCGCCAGTTCGTCTTCTAAGCGATGTCAATCGTTCGCAACATAATCTGTGCGATTACAGACATCTTCTGTTGCTTTTCAAGTAACATAATCAGTTGTTGCGCTACGTGTTTTGCCCAAATCGAAATGTTTTTGATACAATGTTACAATTCAACGGTCTCGCTGGGCTAGCCTCCTACTTGCAACAAAGCTGTTATATACCTAAGCACCTCGGAAAACGCTTTTCAAAACCGACCAAGTTGAAAATGCATTTTTTTACGCCTTAGCATTAACGCGCATAGAAAGCAGAGCTTCTTTATATTCCATGGGCTGCACTGCTTATAAGCAAACCTACTAAATTGTTGCGGCTATTTTTTGTACCGAAAAATCTCGCCATGTTAATTACAGTGTATCAGACCAACACTGGACATCGAGCATGAAGCCTTTACAATGAATCCAATGTGCAGAAAAAATTTACATTAAAATGTTGAAGTTGTCATGCTTCTAACGTTGTGCATCAACTTTCTAGTTTTTTGCGCACTTTGTTTTGCAATCTTCGCCGATGAAGTTGCACTTTTGATATTTGTCTTGCAAACATTTTACTGAAATCACTCACCAATATATTTTGTTTGCTCTCCTCTTTCTTCACTTGAAACATTTCGAAACATCTGCGTTACTTTGTGTTGTAAAAGGAATACTGCGAGACATCGGACTTAATTTGAAATATTCCCCAGTACTCCAAAGCAGTAATTTCCCACTCACTAAAAATCTGTCTCCTGTGTGAAACTATTTTCGTTGAATAATTTTATACTTTCACTAAACGAGGCACCGAAAGCGCATTATTTTTGTTTTCTGCTACTCATTCAAAGTTCTGCTGTTCAGCAAAAATCAAATAAGGCTACATTGCCAAACACCAATACTTTTTCTACTGTAAAACTCGCGTTGTGCGTACAATCGCTATGTTTACTGCTTCACAATAATTTTTTCGTTTTCAACATCAGTGATAACTGCTGAAAAAGTTCGCATAATCTGTGGACGTTGCCAAATCACAAAACCCGGGTCACTTGAGGGTTTAGGTTTCCGAACATGCTACAACGCGTCCGCTCAATCTCCTACCGCCCCGTTTTGAAAACCAAACGTTCTGGGGGAACTACAGGAAAGTGTTCCCTTTGAGATGAAGGATAAATCACTTCACGTTAAACTTGCTAAAGTTAGTTTGCTTGAACATAATTTAAATCAACGAATCTCACATTTTCGTTCTTTTAACTCTACACGCAAAGTTAACATTGACGAAAGTTTTGGTTCATCTACGTTTAAACCTGACATAGCCCTACCA
>Ga0210059_1016524_pt1 | contig 10641 bp, 8 predicted proteins | sample Ectturendosymbi2_FD_188042 | JGI IMG/M metagenome (GOLD analysis project Ga0210059, IMG submission 188042) | Ecteinascidia turbinata endosymbiont from Florida, USA - Sample 2 (SPAdes) (version 2) | ecosystem: Host-associated > Tunicates > Ascidians > Unclassified | place: Key West, Florida... | reverse complement strand
CTTTTTCTGTCGAGTGTGCCCCATGCATGGGGCACACTCGACATGAGCATGGGGTACACCTGACCGGTCAAAAAAAGTTGGGTTGCATGCACTGCATAATGTTCATATGATGTCCCATGTAAAGTAGGCACTTGCTGACTGCCTCTCCACTTTTCTCACATTCTAATTACCCACTATCACTGCATGGCAAAACAAATTTGATGATTACCAAATATTCAATGAAACCAATGCAGTATGCTGAAATTCATGCTTTACCATACAAATATAATGTGCCTCTAAGCACATAACAAACCTAAAAATGCTCGTAGATTAGAATCATTCTGTACTGCATTCCAATACAACCCCTCAAGCTTTACCTTGTTTAGACTGACCTAGTGGCAAGGTGTCAATTGTGCCCCATTTTTTTGTCAGATGTGCCCCATGCATGCCTAAAAATTAAATGAAGAAGTACCAACTCAACTCAAAAAGAATTTAAAATCTGGCATTATCAAATAACGTAGCACTGCCCTGACTACAACGTCACAAAAACTCAGAACAGAAGATGCTGATTAACGTGGGCAAAAGTCAAATCTAAATGCGATTTTATAAATTACTTTTGGGTTGCAAAAACACAACTTTCTCTGTAATTCGTAACAACGGCTGCCTATCAACGAAAATTTCACTTTATTTTTGTGGCTGGTATGAGACTAAATCACCATGGAAATTTTAAAGTTCAACGTTTTCAAGTTTTTGAATAAATCAAAAAAGACGACTGTGCCCCTCGTCCTACTGTGTCCCACCTTCCCGTATGTGTGATGTTTGATCCACCAAAACGTCTATGTCTACTTTGTTTGCTTTAGAAGCAATGAAACTATTTTATATCGAGGGCGTCATAATGTGAAACCCATTGTGGATGTACAGTAAATAACTACGTTTTCTACTGTAACTACAGCAACGATCCTATAGGTATCCCTTATACCAGATACTTGATTTTGTTAGGAACAGAACAGCTGATAACTACGACTTTTACTATACCGATTTAAACTTTTCTGAATCTGTATTTTTATGTACAGGAGGCTGTTAAAATGCACTTTTCAGAAAGTGCGAAGCATGTCCACTTTTGTAATTTTAACGGCTCCGCTATGTTCTGCATTTGCTGCTTTGTTTTAATGTCTTGATTACACTTTTATGTTTTTTGATGCAATGTTAAAACGCCTAAAATTGATTTTTGAACATTTTACAGAACCAATTTATTACCATATGGCTTAATGTATCAACATATAAGGATAAAGAGTTTGATGAAAGCCAGTGAAAAGTTTTGAAATATGGTTAAAGACAAACTGTATTGTTTATACTGGCAGTTGTTGGTATTTATTTTTTTATATCGTTTCAGCTTTCTACTTGCTAAAAAGTCAACTTTGAAATTCACATAATGCTTTGATTGTTCGAAGTTTCTTTCATAACAATGCTTTGATTATTCGACGGTTTTTACGTAGATAACATTTCGGAAAAAAATATTCTTGAAATGACAGCAACGTTCATCACATTTCACCAAAACTCTTGCAGCAGTTCATAGTGTGTATTCAGTGATCTGCAAAATGTTTGCAGAGATATGTTTCAGATTTTTCCTTCATTATTCAGGAAAACACCGGCCGCTGGAAATGAACTTGTGACTAAAGGTTTCAAAAGTATTCGTTTCAAATTACAACATGTTGAATGCTAATAAGGCAAATATCAGACTAATCAATCCAGTACAGCATTTTAGTTTTTTGTGAACTACAAGTAACCTACTACTTCTAACTCAAACAACTATACTCTCCACAAGGGAGATAAACAAGGAACCAATCAGCAAAAATTATTTTGTAAATCGATTTCACTTAACACTACGCACCATCAGTCGTAACATTTTATTCAAAGCGTGCAATCGATTTCCAATTAAAAATTTACTACAACTAAAATAAATTATTTTGCCTGAAAATAAAAACAGACAGTTTACAAGCGTACAACACAGAATTAACATTTTCTAGCCTTGATACGTATGACCGGGGCCCTTTTATAAACATTCTATAAAAATTTAATTAGCATATAGAGAGTAATGCTTGATAGAAAAGTTAATATCCATGTAGGCCTTACGTTTGAATCTACGCAGACTAGGGCCATCCATCCTTGAGCGGAAATGTGCAAAACAACAAACTTCAAAACTCTGTTAAGGTTCAGCTTGAACACATCAATATGTTTTTGATGAAACACAAGGTTAAAACTGACGGAATCATTGCAGCCGGATATTAAAAAGACTACGTTAACAACGAAAATTTGAAAAGAAAACCCTTTTTCGCAACCAACTTCACTTTGGGCCGCCCGGTTCCAAAGTATAATGCGAAGCAAAGAACTAGTTCAGGGATGTGCGTAAAATTATTTGTTCCTTTGAAAACACGTCTCGTATGAAATGTCAAGAAAAAAAGAGTTTTTGTTTAAATAACCATTTAAAATGCTTAAAACCAGGTTTCCTAAACCGCGGGATACAACATATCGCAAGGAATGATATGTGCAAATTCAGGAATCCAAACGAAAAATGGATAACGCCATCAAACTTTCTAAACTGTTATACACACATACTAAAAAATACTTATCTAATAATGCATTCCTGATCAGATTAAAAACAAGTTTACAAACAAAGTGAATGAACTATATCAGTTTTTCAGTTTCATAAAACGATTTTTATGTCGATCCATAAAGTTTTATAATCTCGCAAACCAGCGTGGTGCAACAACAAGCCCGCGGGCCACTAAAGTCGGCGAGCTTTGTCAGTGTTGATTGTGTGTATGTTACAGTAGTGTTGATTGTGTGTATGTTACAGTAGTGTTGATTGTGTGTATGTTAAAGTAGTGTTGATTGTGTGTATGTTAAAGTAGTGTTGATTTTGTGTATGTTACAGTAGTGTTGATTGTGTGTATGTTACAGAAGGCCAGTTCAATTAGAATAAGAATAACATCTGTTGATAATAATATTAACAGCGTTAGACAAAACTGTAGAGATCTTGAGAAATTAGTCAGCAAAGATAGTTTTCCCAAACCGAAAGATTTCGCACTAAAAATTCGCTCGACGTTTGGAAGCTCATGCATGTATGAGAGTACATTTTCTGCCATGAAGCAAGTCAAATAAACAAAACGAAATCGAATGGAAAGCGAACCACCGGACCATATTCTCCGACTTGCTACCACTAACATATTGGCATTGAAACAATAGCGTCAAGGAATCTTTAACCAGAGGAATCGCACTGATAGAGATTCGTAATAAATTGTTTATTGCTATTGTGTAAATGACTTCAATGACACGCTCACTTAACTCACCTATTTTCACTTTTCATCTTAGTATAAGTCTTGTGAATCTGATGTTTTATACAACATTTTGTTGGAAGTGGACTGCGAGTTGTCACGTTTTTGTAAAATGGCCCGTAGGTCAAAAGTCGTTGGACCACGCTGTCGTAAATGACTCAAGCTGCCAAAACTCCAAAAACTGTCGTTGCACGTTGAGAAGCAGGAATCAATTTATAATGCGGCAGGAGCTTGCGTCGTAACGGTAGCGACATGTGTCAATGAAACTGGGCCGCTAATTATCCGAGGTTCGTTGAGGTTTCTTGCGAAACTCGAAATATCACTACAATTTAGGACTCAAGCACTGTCCTTTCAAAACAGCCTGCATTCATTGTATTTCTTCCGCCTCAGGTATTTTTGGAAGCATTTCGCACTTCTTCAGTTGTTACCATGTTGTAATAAGACCATTGCAGATACTTTTTGATGCATGCATCAAATCACAATGAAAACGTCTTTGCCAGAAAAGTATAAACAAAGTTTTGAAATCTTTGTTCTTTCTGCTTAAAACAAAGGTTATCCTCCTGAAAACAGCTTATTCCTCATCAAAATCTGTATTCCACGAACATCACTTAGATATACTATTGTAGAATATTCATGCAAAGAAACGACGTGTCTTACATTGCATCAAACTGGCAAACAAGCAAAACAAGAAGCGTTTATAAGGAATGATATGGTTCAGCGCTCAATCTAACGCCCTTGAATTAGTAAGCTTCAATCAAATGTGAACAACATTTGGTGTTGATTTTCGTGCTATGTTAATTTAGCAAAGAAGAAACAAACAAGTCATGTGAACTGAGAAGTGAATGTTCTCACCATGCATCCCTCACCGAGCACAGGCATTCCAATATCTGTTGCATTGCAAAATCGATAGTTTGTCAGTAAATTTGATCCAAGTGAAAGAGGGTTCACGTGGGATTGCTAGGTGTGAGCAAATATCTCTTCATGCAGAAATGCGCTGCACATTTTTGCCCTGTTTTTCCTTCATCGCATGATTAGTTCTTTCAAACCACTGCTAGGATGCACTAGATCTCGGGGCAAATAGGGTTGAGAAAGCCATTCGATTGTCTCGTCAGCAATTTCACATTTTACTTGCAATTTCACATATCTGTCATTGGATGTGGTTCCAGCAAACCCCTTGATAGCGGTCTAACATTCGTGTTCGTTTATTGGGATACTCGGAAATATTCGTGATTGGGCATAAAATCAATATTTTGTTGAAACTTTGGTGGAATTACCACGAAGGTGCTCACATTACCAATGCAGACCTCATTTGGATGTAAATGTTTCCAGATGACGTCTTGCTTTTGCGTTGTTGCGATCGGAAATCCCGAGCGGCATGTGCGCAAAGTTTCGCACTGTGGCAGGAAGCAGCAATAGAAATTACGCGCCACGATCACTCTATTAATCTTTGTTCGCGCACATCCCGTTCGTGGTGAATCACACATTCAACGCAACGCCAACGGAGAGGTTACAACAGCGTTAGCGTCGTTCTTCTTCCCATTCTTCGCTCAATCATGTATATCACCTTTGTGATTAACCGAGTTTGCCCTTTAAATAACACGTAACTTTGTGAGAGCTTTTTGTGTGGCAAGTTATGCCGATCATACGTCCCATTGTTAAGCGACGATCGACTCCATGTTTGGTTCCAAACTGAGCGCACTGCCTATCTAATTGCATGGACGATCGGTACACAATCTTTGTTTCTGATGATGTTGCCATTAATCGAAAGGAGAAAAGTATTTAGTAGGCCTTTTGGAATTACCTAGTTGTACAGCACACAACCACACGCTCAATATTTGTTTCGGATCTGCAGTGTTCCAACTTTCAACTACCCCGCGTTCCAATCAACTTACCCCTATACAGTTAATAAAAAACTTGCGAAAAGCAAAGTAACCATTTGTCTACTCTCCTCCATGTAGGGGAATTTATGACCATTTACCAAGCCCGGCAGTTATGTCACCCTTGGGCGTTCACCAGAGGGTGGCGTTGAAGCCACAATGCTGTGTCGCCTTAACCCACCTAAAGAGAGTCTAACCGACGACTCTCCGCTTAAGCAAAGCAATACTTTTCCCCACTCGACCAGCTAGTCTACTATCGCTGCTACGAATTCAATGTTACATGTGGCATAATCACAACGACAGTTGCCTCTTTTGTGTGTTGTTTGTTTATTGAATTTAGCCAAGGCCGAGGTGAAGTGAGAGACTTGCGATGATTGAAACCTGTTGAATCCGGTCAGGCGCGTAGTGAAAGAGCTGTTCATTAATAACTAATCTTTAAATCAACGCAGGCTTTTTTGTCAATCAAGGCAGGGTTTTCTTTAAATTTGAATAAATATAATTATGGAACCACCAAAAGCAAATCTTCATTCTTCACCGTAATATTTGAAAATATGTTCAGCCCAGAACTTAAATCGTTCAGTAAACATCTTGAATGCCCTGATGATGTGCCACTGGTACAGTGGTTGTGAGTTCTGTTTAAACCAGAGGTTCAGCGTTTCCAAGCATGTGGCCCAAGTAATGAACAGAGGGTCCGTGGCCAGCCGACTGTACTTCTCCAATGCGACGATTGTTGCACAGGTGCAGAGTCAATGTTCCCTCCAAGAAAATTTTGTACTGAGAAAAGGTTTGTTGTAGTGAGCATGGATATTTTGAATGAGCAGTGTTCTAAGTGAATTAGATACTTTTAATTATTGTTGGATGAAATATAAAATCTTATCAAAATGCCAACGAAGTGTATTTAATTAATTTAGCTTCTGAAAAGGTTATGCGATATGCTCAGAAGCGTTCTGCTTCTGCACAAAAAACGTCAGTGATATTTGAATTTTTACTTTGGAATGTTGCAAGTGCGCGAGAATGAGATTCCACTGCGGAAATGGTCTGTTGGCAGTGCGAATTTTCGCAGTTGCGCATATTAGAGGAAACATTGGGCACAGTAGAAACAAAAACAACTAAAAACATCTAATAGCGTGTTACGTGCGCTACAATCAATGCGAATACTGAGCCTGTGTGTTGTTAGAAACCATAGACATTCGAGGCTGAATACATGTTAATGCACAGACAAGTCATCTTCAACATTAAGCCTCTTTCTAGATTTCGGAAGCATGTCTGCCTTAAAATGCCTTCAATAGCTGCATAACTGTGCAGACCATGATAGGCTATGTGGAAATTTCCAGGTCGCAATATTTTCTAAAACTTAATTTAATTTTCATGTTTTGAAACAGACACGAAGTCTATAAAGAACAAGCACACATTTTCTGCATAACCCAGACTGATGAAGCAAACACAACAGAACGTATTGTAACGTTTCATAACGGCGTTGGAGGTAGAACAGGTTACATACACTTCTCATAACACTATTGTTCCCTAACCCGTAACATTTTGTACAGCAGCACTACATTCAGAGTATGGGACACCGAGTCCAACTGTGGTCATGGTCAGGTAAAGTACGAATGCGTTGTGGCATGACATGTCCTCAAACAAACGCAGTAATGTCGGAGAAATCAGTCATATAGTAAAATCCAGTTAAATTGTTCAAAGAATAAGGACAAATAAAAACAATCTGACTCCATCAAAGCGCGCAACCATACGTTGTTAGACTTGAAAGTTGCATCGTTCAAGAAATGACGAAAGAGCGTATTATGACGTTTGTGGTTCTAGAGCTACCTACGTTTGCAAAAACGTACTCAGTTTCAATGACATCTGGCCGTGACTCGTCAAAAATTCTTCCGTGGCCCACAGGTTGAGAAACCATGCTTTTAACTGAAAGAAACACCTGACAGCGAGAGCGACGATTAAAAAACGAAGGAAACGTTTGTGACAAAGAATCTGTTTTATACCTGGGAAATATCGCATGCGCACGGTTGCTTATCTGTTTCTTTGTTTTCATCGAAACTCGTCTAGCAATCATACAATGATCTAATGAAATAGGCTTTAGCAGTATTGATTTCAACACTCAATATGATGGTCAATTATTGAGTCCGATGAATTGATTTGCCGTTGGTGTTGTTGTCGCTGTTCTCGATAAGCACGTGCAAGCTCGAGTAACCTGTTATTGGACCGGCAAGCTTGTACGTAACAAGCGATTGCCACGCACAGAACCAGAAGTCCCACAGCAATCAGGGCGATGATACCGGGATTTCTGCAAAGAAACGAAATTAGTGAAACAGGCAGAGTTACTTTATATATTTATTTTTGAAGTGAAACACAAGCTACAAAAATAGAAACGGAATTATTCAGTGTCCACTCATCCTTTCGGTAGCAAATGAGCAAGATCGTTTTTGCTTGTTAAATGCAAAAAAGTTTAAACGTTGGTAAAAATGATTGAACAGATTTTGGTTGAACATTTAATAGAGCAGTTCTGAGAACAGCTTTTCCCGAAAAATCTTTGATGTGAAAACTAAATGCAGCCAAAATTCGAGTTAAAAATATTGCAGTGTTTCACACAAATTACCTACAGCGACCGTGTGTTCACTTAATATGCTGCCTAAACTGTACCTTCGACTTACGCTGGGGCCTTGACCTATTTTCGGCCTTGACCTATTTTCTCTGAAGGACACTTTGGCAAATCACGGATCTGCACAATTTGTATCTCTTTCAACTACGGGAAGGATGACAGGTGCCTTCACGTGGCCCTCCCTGTAACGGTATTAATGAAATGCAAGCCGAACCTGCAACTACGAGCCCGACCAGTACTATCCGTGCTGGGTGTGTTCGGCGCGGACTGGGTACGCCTGTTTCAAGGCGGGGCGCGTGCCTGCTGCCGAGGATGACCAATGACAGCATTATGCAGCTGAACACCGAGGCGTTATCCGCAAACAAGATCAGCGTTATCGAGCAGCTAGCAGGTAAGAACAAGGCATTAATAATCGTTCTACAAGAGACCCACTGCACAACTGCAAACAAGCTTGTTTCGTCCAAACCTCGACTCGCTCAACTGTCTCACTGATCCTGGCGACTCGGAAATACTGTGTACCCGCTTCAACACACAAAGTTCGCTATTGGTTTAAACAGCCACAATGCAGTTCATGCAGGCCACGCAACGCAGTAGCTAAGCAAGTATTTCATAGGCTAAATTTAGTCGATCAATCAGATGCTTAGTCCGGCAAACAAATACGTCCGTCGGGCGATCAGGTAAGTCGTTCGGGTAGTCAGATTGCCGACAGTCACGGCTCGTATCAAACGCAAAAAGTAAATTAAACTTCGCAAGTAAATTAAAAATGAAACGACGTTGCAAATAAGCTGCGGAAAAAGCTTTTGACTGGCACATCCCAAACTTCTCACTAGCTGGGTTAGTCCTGAGCATGAAGAACGGCGTTGCTGCGTTTGTTCACAAGCGGTTGGAATGGTCACTGGTCGATCAGTCTCCAGAACAATCAGAGACTGAGTGGCTGTTTGTAGACGTTGCAGGATATGAGATCATTAACGTCTACAAACCTCCACGCTCGCGACTCACACCTACGACCATCACGACGTTCCCACACCCCAGCCTGTATGTTGGTGACTTCAACGGCCAACATGTTAATTGGGGTTACAGCAATACATCCCTTGACGATGCGAGCCTGGACTCCTGGACAACAGTCAACAACCTCTGGCTGCTGTACGACCCAAAGTGAGCAGATAGTTTCTCCTCTCACCGATGGAACGTCGGCACCAACCCGGACCTGGCTTTTGCAAGTATTGGCCAGGACAACCAACTGTCGGACAGACGTGTTCTGGGAAAGCTCCCTCGGTCACAACACCGACCCACCCTCATAACGCCACCGAAGCTCAAAGTACCTGCCTCCAGCGATCCGTTGAAGTGTTGGAATTTCCGCAAGGCTGATTGGAAGCACTTTTGCTTTCTCACAGGTGAATCCATTGACAGATTGCCACCTCCGGATAAAACAAACATCGAGAAGGCATACCAAGAATTTTGCGAGAGCCTCTCAAATCGTGGTTTCGGGATTTCCTCACTTCCTGCTTGCGCCAACTCAAAATTCCAAATATCTGGAGAAGAGCACTCTAAGAACTCCGACCTCAAAGAGAAACGCCATTGGGGGACCCAAAGAGCTGTCGCCCTATGTCTCTTCTGTGTGTCCCCTTCAAGATCCTCGAGAGACTAATCTACGCTCGTGTTGAACCAATCAAGGACCCGTTGCTTCTGCAGAAGCAGGCGGGTTTTCGACATGGGAGGTCGACCCTAGATCAGTTTACCTTGCCGACATAGGATATCGAGGATAGCTTTTCGGTTAAGAAGAAGACCGGAGCTGTGCTTGTTGATCTCACATCAGCCTACGACACTGTATGGGATCGCGGCCATACAAGTCAACCTCAACAACAAAACCCTGCCCTTCTGCTCCGAGTCCAAATACCTCGGAATAACGTTGGACAGGTCGCACACGTATCGCCAACACCTCGAGTCACTTCGCAAAAAGCTGACATCGCGCGTCGCACCGCTGAGGAGGCTTGTGCTGGCTCTGGCTGGAGTGCTGGAGCAACAACGCCACGAATAGCCACCCTTGCCTTAGTCCATTCAACAGCAGAGTACTGTTCTCCTGTATGGTGCAGCATTGCTCATACCCGCCCCATTGACCCTGTCATCAACGACGCCTTGCAAATTGTGACTGGATGCCTGCGTCCTGTAACAACGGGTAACGTTCTTATTCTTGCAGACATCCAACGTGCTAAGCTTCGTCGCAATGAGCTACATTGTCTCTAGCACACCGTGCCATAGAGCATGGACACCTGCTCCACTCAGCGCTCACCTGTCCACCAAGTGCGAATGCACGGCATCTCAAATCGAGACACCCCTTTGTGCCCGCCGTACAGCAACTCATCAGTTCTGAAAACAACAACGTAAGTGCGGTGCACTGGTCGGATCACCAATGGAAGGTGGAGTGGTTGGACAACCTTACGAGACTCCGTACTTTCATCTCCGACACCGACACCTACCCTTTCCGAATGATCCTCCCAAGAACAGCGTGGGTCCGGCTTACCCGCCTCCACACCGGTGTCAAACGCTTCCGCTCCTGCTTGTACAAATGGGGTATGGCCCCTTCTGCAACCTGTGAGTGTGGCGCAGAAGAAAAAACCGTCGATCATGTTGTAAAACAATGTAAAACACTGGTTTTTGCTTTGCAGTTTCTAGTTTTTTTGTAAGGCGCTCTTTCCACATAAGCATTGTAGCGGCAGATGTGAAAGCACTTTACCCCTGCTTGTATAGAGACACTGTGACAAAAGCTCTTGAATGTGCATTGGAGAAGCATTCCGACTACAGCGCCGAGGCCCGTAAAATCATCGTCGAACTGAAC
>Ga0210059_1016523_pt1 | contig 10641 bp, 2 predicted proteins | sample Ectturendosymbi2_FD_188042 | JGI IMG/M metagenome (GOLD analysis project Ga0210059, IMG submission 188042) | Ecteinascidia turbinata endosymbiont from Florida, USA - Sample 2 (SPAdes) (version 2) | ecosystem: Host-associated > Tunicates > Ascidians > Unclassified | place: Key West, Florida... | reverse complement strand
CACTTGATTGTAAAGTGCACTCAGGCTCGATTTAACGCAATGGCCGGAGAAGCAATAATAAGTCTTGTGAGTCACTCTTCAGGTTTTAAATTTTACAACACAGCGCCAGTTAACGCTTTCATGTCATAGGCACAATGTCAATATGCCATTGCTTTATAGATTTCATTACTGTTTACAGCCGATTACGCAGACATTTATATACAATCATAATTGGGAAGCAATCGTGACGAACGACTAGTGACAACAGGGCCCAAATGCCCTAGTACTTTCGGCAGCCTTAACTGGTCCTTGATTACTCTGTAGCTTCTTGTTCTTCTCATGACTCACGCAGGGCACAATCGACTGTGCACGAGCAGCATTTAAGGGAACGCCCTACTGGAATTTGGTAATGACCTTGTTCTGGTTTCATATTGTGCTTTACCTGCTATTTATTTGTTTTGTTTCCCTAACATTCAAAATCTAACAGCACGTCTGCTTGCTCATCAATATAAATGCACGTTAGGTCAGTGAGTTGCACACTCCTACTGGGGCATGTGACGCGACGATTTTCGATATTGAAACACAAAAATGGTCATTCAATACATGCCCGGAAGTCCAACTTAGCCGAGTTTTATGTGAACAAAGATCGACTCAAACGAACAACAACAACTACTGCAAGTTGTTCGCTGTTAGTCTACCTTAGTGAGATACGATATTGATTGTCACCACGCAGCCCGTAACCAGCTTGGGACACCAGGGGGGCGAAGGATTTTCTGAGAGTGGCCCAACTTTTTAAACTACGTCCAATACTTTTAAACAATGTCCAACATATTTTTCCAGGGGGGCGAAAATTTTTCTAGGGGGTCTTGGCCCCCTGCACTCCCCTGGTTACGGGCCTGCACTACAGGACACCTATTAGGCTATAACTTTGCGATTACCGAAAAGGTCCCTTTGAACGAGAAAAAGGTAAAGAAGACTCTTTTTGAATTCTTTGACAAAAACGGACAGGAATGAGAAATTATTCAAATCTATTGAAAGCTGTTGTGAACATTGAAGATGCAGTAGGAGAAATGGAAGATTAGATTTAAAAGTTAACCTACATGTTAATAATGCTTGTTGCCCGAAATGGGGTCAGGGGTAGGGAAAAACTGGAAAACTGAGCAAAATTCATCAAAATCGGAGAAAATATGGTGAAAAATCCAGCAAAACATTTTTGAAACTTTGTAAATCGTTGGAAACATTTTGAGAATTTCAAAATTTTAAATTTGGCCAGTTGTTGAATATATAATTCTGTGAAAAGTTAGGTACATTTATGCCAAACATTCAGTCGTCAGATCAGAGCAACTGGTTTTGCCACGAATGAAAAAACCGAAATAAAAGGTTTTCAAAAGCAATCAAACATAAAAAAGATTTCACTTTGTAAGTCTATCTTAAAAACAAGCATGGGATTTTCTTCAAACGCTTAAGTTTGCAATTTAATGCCGAAGATTTGGCCTAGTTCACATTTGCTGGGGACGGGTGTCAATTTTTGAGTTCATTTTTTCAGCAGGTGTTTAATGAAAATTCAGACGAATTGTACATTTAAACGTGAACAGGGACTGACTTGTTGAAGGTAGGTTGAGGACCAAGTGAATGAAAATTGCGGGCACAAACCAAATTGAATGAAATTACAGGGGACCTTCCTCTTCCCACACTCCGTCGACTGCCTTGTGCGCAAAAGCTGTTTCTTCCTAACGAAGGACTGTTTTGGTTTAGTTGAACATATTTGGAAAATATTAACTCCGATCGCAGACCTGATTCAAACAAATCTTACTTTCACAACATGTTTTTGCAATGCATTTACAAGTGAGTTAGAGGTGAGTTCAAGGGCATCGTGAGACCAAAAGCTGGGGAGCATGAGGTATACCAGAACGCACGTAAATTTCTTTCCAAAAGACATTGAAGAACAAGAAAAGGTAATCGGCTGTTATGATCACTGAAATTTTGAAAGACAGGACAACCCAATAAACACTGTGTGAACGACATGGACTGTATTGTGTTGTTCAAAAAGATTTTTGAGGCATGGCCTACCTAGCCTGCATATGCACGATGCCATGTAGTATCGCAGTGCATTAATCTTAAGCTTCAGCAAAAAGCTTTGCAGAACAGAACGTATTCTTGCAGATAATTTCTGCAAATTTTTGTTGTTGGTTGTGCTGACGAAGAATACAGTTGAATTCAGACCACGGCTTTTGCGTTATTGTGTCATACGGCTTTGAAAAACTTCATGGTTCCACTTGTCGTGCATACTCATATCACTTTAATTTATACACCACGACTTAAATATATTTCAGTTTACTCATTGTGCATGTCAAGGTCAACATCGATGTCACAAGGTTTAATTGTAAAGTAGAACCAGTGCAGCTGACTTTTCAGTATTTTAAAGGAAAATCCACTATATAGTCAACGTGCGAAGATCTCGCAATGCCTAGTTAAACACAATTGGTTGATGCCAGAATTGTAACTGAAGCACGCAGTAGCCACAGCATGAGACGAACGCTAAAAATCGCAATACACTGAAACCGAATGGACGAAGATGCTACACATTGGCAACGCAATTGCAAGTGCCCACGAGGCATTCAACGCGCAGAAGCTGAAGGCAAAGATCCAAATGAACGAAAGCGGATGAATACCTTTAAAAATAAGTTTCCGCCGAAGTTTAAATAGCGCAATTTAAACTCCACTTAGACTAAGATACCATTTTTTCCATGCTTTTAATACCCGATAAATTAACAATTTCTTGCAAATACAAGTTAAAAATGATACATAATGTTTGAGGCATTGCACTTTTTTCGAGTAAATTCAAGAAAAATTAATATTTTTTGAAACGTACAGGTTCATCTTCAAAATGTTAATCAATTAGGAATTTTAAATGAATTTTAGGTTTGTAATGTCTAAAGGACGAAAAGTATATATTTATTTGCGTTTCGTGACCAACTATCTGGATTTTAAGGTTTCAGTTTATGACGTCATCAAGAAATGCACGAGGCTGTTGATGAAAGTTCAAAGGTCACACTTGGAAACCAACCACGTTGAAGACCGTTCGAAAATCGGGAAAACAGGAAAGTAGGAATTTGACAGTGGTTTATCGGCCAGTTCATAAGCGTCACTAAGGTCATAATGAACAAGATCTACATCGGGAACCTTCCTCAGGACATAACTCAACAATCTCTGTGTGAAGCATTCACTAGTCAGTGCAGCATCGAGTTAACCAGCGTCGTGGTTAATCAGAAAGGCTTCGCATTCGCAGACTGCAAAGACCCAGCAAGTGCAGATCGAGCTATAGAGCACATGAACGGATTTGCTCTTAACGGGAAAGAAATGAGCGTTGAGCATTCCGTTCCTCGTGGGTCACGAAGCCGTAAGGTGCAGGTACGCAATATTCCTTCTCATCTGAACTGGGAAGAGCTGGACAAACTTTTGGCAGAATATGGCACAGTTGACAACTGTGAGCAGGTGTCCACGGAATCAGATACTGCCACCGTAAAAGTCACTTACAGCACACGTGCGGAGGCTCAAGCAGCAATCCGTGATCTGAATGGAAAAAGTGTGGAAGGCAGTATCTTGAAGGTAACTCTGCTTCCTGATTCATATGATGCCATCAGACAAAACAGAACTAATAACCGCTTTGGTAACAACAACTATAATGGACCCCATAATGCAAATTATAACAATCGACCAAAGAACATACCTGAGTTGCCTACTCGTATGCTTGTGCCTAGTCATTTGGTGGGAGCAATAATTGGCAAAGGTGGTGAGTCCATTCGTGCGATTACACAGAAAACTCGTGCCCGCATTGATGTCCATCGTAAAGACAACCCTGGTGCTGTTGAAAAAGCTATAACAATTAATGGATCCCCTGAAGCTTGTGGGGCTGCTGTTGCTGCTATTTTGGAAGTGGTTCGTGAAGAAGACAAAAATGCCCGTGTTGCTGCTGGGACATGGAATGATGATGAGATTCCTTTGAAAATTTTAGCTCACAATTCATTAATTGGTCGCTTGATCGGCAAAGAAGGTCGTAATTTGAAGGCTATTCAAGAAAAAGTTGATGCTAAAATTGCTATATCCAACAGTATGGCAGATATGCAGCAATACAATGTTGAGAGGACAATTGCTATATATGGTGACAATGAAAAATGTGCTGCAGCTGAGGTTCTCCTGATGGAAAAACTGCGATCATGTTATGAGAACGATATGATGTCAGCATATCAACAACATCAACATTACCCTGGACTGAACATGAACCAGTTGAATATGTTTCCAGGGTTGTATGGTGGCTTTGGACCTCCACGAGAGATGTATGGTATGCCAGGAAACTACATGAATGGACCTGGATTTCGCAATGGTTCAGGATTTGGTTCAGACAGTCGTGGGCAGGAAAGCGAAACCTGTACACTATACATCCCAGCAGAATCTGTTGGGGCTATGATTGGCACCAAAGGTAGCCATATTCGTAACATTTCCCGCATTGCAAATGCCTCCATTAAGATTGTACCACCAGAAGATGGAGATGATGAAAAACAAAGAAGAGTGACTATTATGGGCAACCCTGAAGGGCAGTGGAAGTCTCAGTTCTGCATATTTGATAAACTCAAGCAGGAAGGATTTTTCAACGAGCTTGATGAAAAACTTACGTCAGAAATGACCATACCAGCATCTATTGTTGGTCGTGTAATTGGTAAAGGTGGAAACAATGTGCGTGAGTTACAACGTCTTACTAGCTCTGAAGTGGTAATACCAAGACAAAGTGAAACGGAAGGCATGGATGAAGTCCCTGTGAAGATAGTTGGTCATTTTTTTGCTATTCAATCAGCTCAGCGCAAAATTCGTGAGCTGCTTGCCAAAGCCAAAGAAGCTGATAGAGCTGGGAAAACACGGTCCAATGTTGCCATAAATGCTAACTAAAGCATAATCTGAAAGCTACTTGTAAAAAAACAAACAAATGGACCACACATACTGTGTATCTTAGTTACTAACCATTTGGCATGCCGTTGTAATTGTTTCAGATATTCTGGTTTGGTAATGCTTTTAAGCTGGTTTGTTTAAAATGTGCCACTAAATGTTGATTTTGTCACACAGGTAGTTATTTGGTGAAATTCTTTACTATTAGTTATCACATTTGCATGCTAGCTGTTGGAGTTGTAAACGTAAATGTCATAAGTAAAACATTCAATGACCGTGCTTGCCAGATCCAAAAGTTGTAAAGGCCATGAATGGATAACTTAGAATGCTGCTATGTTCTATGTTGTGGGTTTATGAAGTTCTCTTGCTTCAGAATTGCACATGACAACAATGCTATAAAGTTAAAATAAAAATGTTTTTGAAACTCCCTTTGAGTTACAACTTCTGATTTTAGTTTCATAGTTACTTTATTGGGGGGATTAAGATTGCAGTTGTTGCTGTTTCTTTTTTATTTTTTATGTTCTTGAAGCTAGTATTTTGTGCTGCCAGTGGACATTTTGTGTGATTGCATTTGTGAAATATTTTTGCCACTGCTGCATCATGGGCGATCCTTTTGTTTCTGCATCGATCAACTATGTTGCTTTTGTGTTGAAGCGAACTTTAAACCCACAAATGTAGTGACTCATACAGAATTTGGTTAAAATGTAAACCATCTAACTCATTCACTCAAGCCTGCTAAGTTACAATGTGTCCACATTAATTTGTGCATTTTGACCATGCTGTTTGCTAAATGAGGCACACTGTTGAGCAGTAGAAGATGTGGCTTTGTTTTGCGTGCATTGTAAGCTACGTTTTGTGCGTGTTTGGAAAATTAAAACAACACGTTGCTCTCATGCTATTGATATGCTGCATTTGGTTAAATATGATGTATCATCTTACTCAGTTAAGAGAATAACTCTCTAGAGATGCTTGATTAGTTGGTTGACTAAAGTAATCTCAGTGTGACAAACAATAATTGGTCTTTCTGTGTTGTATGTTCGTAGGTTAAACCAATATAAGTGTCATCAACTTTCCATGGAAGGAAATTTGAGTTTGATGCATTGCAAGAATTGAAAAGGTGCGTTGGGTGTTCTATGCTGTGCAAGCATGCACTTTGATTAGCAATTAGTTTTAATGCTGTAATTTGATTTAAGGACTAGTTTGACAAACAATTGCAACTGTAATTCTCGAAGCATTGGGTCTTTGCCACAAATCCGATTGTCTTCACATTTCCTTTGAATGAGATAGTTCGCTAGCTTTCTGTATGCAAACCAGCTAGTTTAAGCATTGTACAGAGTAGTTTAGGATGTATATATTTGTAGAGATTAACACTGCCCCTGTTTACTTCTACACATTAAAAAAGTTTTTATTTGGTAATTGAAAAGCCCAGTGCTTGCAATCTTGGAATTTTGTACACTGGTTTCCTAGCTGTTCTACAATTGTGGTGATTTTGTGTATTTAACTAAATAAGCTAATCTTTCAAAACTCGCTGTGGTTAATTGGACTTGTTATTTTTTATTTTTACCGAGCTAAATTCACCGTCAGGGTAAAAATGTAATTATGTTGCCTTGTGGCTGATGTGCACTTGATCATTATAGGTTATATATAGATGGCATATGTGCTATTGTGCTGCTGGAATTAAAAGCAGTAACTGGACTGCTTAAAATTGCAATTCATGTAGAATGTTTGTAGCTAGTAGCAACTTCATCACTTTTACAGGTTGCTTTGCGAAAGGTCTCTCAATTTTTGCATGATCTATTGAGAAGCCATGGAAATTTCTAAATTGTTTCACGCTGAGTAAAGTGTGCATTGCATGGTCCCAGACATTATTTTTGACCTGTTTTTAGGGGACACTAGTTTTTCACCAAACATTTTTTAAATATTGTTAATTTTAACATGAGTGGGATGGCAACAGTTACAGGCAACATCTTGGTCGTGGCCAAAATGTTTTGGAAAGATTTTTGGCATTTGTGTTAATTGCTGGAATGATTTGTGCTCAGAACTTGATTAAATGACATTTGTAGGGTTGTCATGCTGAGAGATTTTTCAGGATTATAACTGATGGCTGCAACCTACAGTTCAGCCAATCGTAAAAATAGTTAGTGAATACTGCGGTTAACACGGTGAGAGCCGGCCTATGATATATTCGTACTTCGATTTTGGCCTAAAAAACAGCAGTTTTCGGTTGCCTTACCAATGCCCTAGCTCCTCCCCTGATTGCGCTAGAGAGCTGTTCAAGGGCTCAAACAAATCGAACAGTCTAGTAGATAACACTCGAAAAAAAATTTTTTGGTTGGATGCGGATTTTTTGTGACTAACGTCATAAGTGAAGTAGTTTTAGGGTCATTTTTGGCTCATGTTGCCTGGCCTAGGGCCCAACCGCTAGGCCAAAGTGTTTCGCTGAAGTTTTTATTGGAAACTAGGCTCGGGTCCAAGTCTTTTGAGCCTTTGATCGACTTTCTAGCGTTTCCGGTTCAAAAGTTATGATCTAAAATAAACAAATTAATTAGCTAATTAGTCAAATATTTTTACTAACTTACATCATAACTTTTGAACCCAAAACCCCAGCAGGTCATCCAAAGTATCCAAAGACTCGGATTGTAGCCTAGTTTCCAGTAAAAACTTCGACGAAATACTAATACCTAACGGTTGGGGCCCAGGGCCAGGCAAAGTGGGCCAAGGTGGTCTAAAAGTCCTCCACTTATGACGTCACTCACAAAAAACCCGCACCCCCAAGCAAAAAATTTTTTTCGAGTGGAGACTAGAAGGCTTGCCGCGTCTTTTGAGACTTTTACCGGGTCTGTAGAGCATACCGGACAAGAGAAATTCCAACGCAAAGCCACGTGCGTTTAGGCGTTTTTTTTTCGAAAATCCCCGAAACCACCTGTGTGCCAAAGTGTTGAGGGGTGGTACTTTCTCACTATGGACTGATTTAAGCCTGGCATTATTTTGCAGACTGGCCCTCAACTAAATCATGAATAGTAGGTGCATCAAAATTTAGTATACTCATAAGTCATCATGGCACTGATTCCGTGAGATATCTTGGCTCATTTTGCTGAAATGAAAAGCTCCCACCTTAGGATTATGGTAGACAGTGACTGACTAGGGATGTGCATTATGGAACATGTAGAGGTTCTGGAATCTTTATTTTGAATCCAGAATATTGAATCCAATTCTAGAATAACTAGTAAGAAGCAAGGAGACAGAGGTTTAGAATGCCAATCAGTGATCATACAACCTGTTAATTAACTTGTCACGTCACTACACAGTGCCATGAGCTTGTTGAGTTAGTGTTTATTTCTCTTGCCCAGGAGTGCTACTGCAGAATTTGTTACGACTGCGAAACTTAAAATCGTTTTTTTTGTTGACTTCGCAATTTTTCACATTTGCGTAATCCAAATTTATTTTGAATCTAAATATTTGAAAAATATATTTTTTTTGGTTTTGAATACTGAAAGATTCGAATAGATTCGATATTCCATTGTGTGCATCCATAACAATGGCACTTGTGTTTTTGAAGAAGTTTATGTGGTTTTGAAAAAAACTTGATAAAATTCTTGTTTTATATTTCTGGCCACAAAAGTCTTCACTAATTACGGTATAAGAAATTGATATTTCATCATTAGGTAATTGGTACATACAGTCTTGGAATCATAAAGACTAGCCATGTGGGATTTTTCATAGAGGCAAAATGGTGCATTTACCAAAAATGAGAAATTCTGGAGTAATTTTGCCTTGGTTCTGCATGGCCCGGTAACAAATTCCTCATGGACTGGGCCACATTGCCAACCACTGGTATAGTTTACTTTATTGGAACTTCTTCTGGCTGTAATTAGACTCACTTGATATGAGAAACAAGTGGCTTTAACACAGTGATGGGGAACCTGCAGGCCAAATGTAGCCCATATGAACATTTAATAAGACACACATCAAAATTTTTGTTATCCAAAATAGAACACAAGATCAAGTCAAAATGAAACTCCATGATAAACAGATACTTAGTAAGTCAAGAGAACTATATCTTGCTCTTCACAGTTTTCTCTCCTTATTTTCCTTAGGAAGACAAGGGTAATTTTAAGATAAGATTAATTATGCGTCCGGCAAGTGATTGTCTACAATATATGAGGCCTGTGATTGTAAATAGGTTCCCCCCTGCCTGCGTTATTTTTGGTGATACATTTCTGTCAATTGTACCATAGTAGTGTTAAAACTTGCTGTAACACTATTCATTAGTTTATATTTCTGATTTAATTGACTTAATTTTTTTGGCCATTTAAAAATAATTTGGTCTATGACCAGAAATAACCTTGCCTACCACTGCTTTAAAATACAAGATAACATGGTCAAATGTTATTTTTGAAAATCTCTATGGTCTTCAGCCTTGCTTTTTGTGAAGCAGAAAAGATCCTAGTTTCAAATTTTTAGTCATTTGATGTTGGAGTTTTTGTATTAGTATTTGTCTTAATAATTTAGAAACCAACTAAGAATTCCTAGACATTGTGACTTCAACATGTTGATCTCTTTTTAACACTTTGAGAGCCGGTGTACGATATATTCATACTTTGATTTTGGCCTAAAAAACAGCAGTTTTTGGTTGCCTTACCAACGCCATAGCTGACTTAGACACGAGTGTAGTTTTCAATGAAAACTTAAGCGAAACACTTTGGCCTAGCGGTTGGGCTCTAGGCCAGGCAACATGAGCCAAAATGACCCTAAAACTACTTCACTTATGACGTCAGTTACAAAAAATCCGCACCTCCCCAACAAAAAAAATTTTTTCTAGTGCAATCTACTAGACCAGTGGTTCCCAACCGGGTGCCGCGGCACCCTAGGGTGCCATTTACAATACCCAGGGGTGCCGCGAGCTAATGCGTTTTTTAATACACTATTAAAAATACATTTTTCAAACTGTCATCAAACCTTGAAGCAAAATTGTATGGGTTCGCCACTGGGTGTCGCAAAATATAATTCTTTTCTGCAGGGTGCCACAAGCCTAGACAGGTTGGGAACCACTGTACTAGACTGTCCGATCCGTTTGAGCCATTGAACAGCTCTCTAGCGCAATCAGCGGAGGAGGTTGGGCGTTGGTAAGGCAACCGAAAACTGCTGTTTTTTAGGCTGAAATGGAAGTATGAATATATCGTAGGCCGGCAGCCAACGAGTTAACAACCTAAATCAAGCAGTTTGTGTGTGTTTTTGTGACAGCATAACTCTGCTGCTGATTGTGCTAGAGAGCTGTTCAAACCCTCAAAAGACTCGGCAAGTTTTTAAGTCTGCAATGAAACAAAATTTGGGGTTTTTGGATTATTAGTAAGTGACATTGCAAGTGGAGTAGTTTTAGGCCTTCTTGGCCCACTTCATCTGACAGTAGGCCCAAACCATTAGATGATTGTATTTCACTCAAGTTTTTATTGGAAACTAGGCTAAAATCTGATAATTTGGATGACTTGCTGTGGTTTCAGGTTAAAAAATTATGACCTGAAAACAACAAAATAGGTAATTAATCCAGTAATTCTACAATTAATTTGTTGCTTTGAATCATAGCTTTTGAACCAGAAATACTAGAAAGTCGATCAAAGGCTCAAAAGACTTGGATTCTAGCTTAGTTTCCTATCAAAACTTAGCGAAATACTTATGTCTAGCGGTTGGGCCGTAGGCCAGGTAACATAGCCAAAATGGCCA
>Ga0210059_1016522_pt1 | contig 10643 bp, 6 predicted proteins | sample Ectturendosymbi2_FD_188042 | JGI IMG/M metagenome (GOLD analysis project Ga0210059, IMG submission 188042) | Ecteinascidia turbinata endosymbiont from Florida, USA - Sample 2 (SPAdes) (version 2) | ecosystem: Host-associated > Tunicates > Ascidians > Unclassified | place: Key West, Florida... | reverse complement strand
CCCTACGCCTCTCCTAGTCACGGGCCTGATAATTGGTAACGATTTTTTTGTCTTTCATAAGTTTCCATTGCCCTCAACTTTTTTTCTGCCCCCCTGCCCTATCGACGTTCCGGCGTCTCTGTAAATACATCAACAAATTCGTTTTGCTTCTGCGAAAGCAGGGCCGGCCTTAATCCGATGCAACCGATGCAGCTACATTGGTTGGGCCTTGCGCTTCTGAGAGCCCCGCGCCATGCGGTGTTTGGGTAGGTTGTTTATTTTTGCAAGATGCTCCTTGCGCTCGAGAATTCAGTAGAAACCCCTAATAACCTCATTTTTAGCAAACGATGCTCTCGTTTCAGCGAACGATCAATTTCTTCTAAAGTATTATCGAATGTTATCAAATGCTAGGGCGTTGTTTGCGCTCCACCATTTCCCACTCTTTATGGATGGAACTTGGTTGTTGCTAGTGCCAGTTAAGACTGCAGTAGGCCTACAGCCCGCAAACAAGGTGTGTAGTGATTCAACTCGCAATGAACAGGTCGAGACGAGTGTCTGTCGTATTAACTTTGATGGTATAGTTTTGCCAACGTAACTTTGTAACTTTGCACTTGCGCTCGCCGCTTGGATCTTCACTGCAGAGCTTCCTTTACAACCTAAGGCTTAATTATGAGTGGTAGCAGTACAATTTATAATGCCCCCACAGCAGCATGCTATTCGTCATAAAAATAAACGTAGCTAGGGGACTCATGAGATGTGCCTACGTCCTTCCAAACAAAAGAATGTACATACAGATCAACTTCAATAATTTTCCGTCATTTTTTATATTGATATAGGCCATTTTGCTAAAACATCTTCATCAAAAAGTCGTTGCACGATTGACTGAGCACGATGACGTTATAACACCACACCACTGCTCAAGAGGGGCCCCGCATCTGTTAGGGCCGGCCCTGTGCGAACGGCTGCTGTTGGGTCGTAAATGTGTTCAATATAGGTGATTTTCACCGACATCTCAGTATTTAGATGACGTCCGGCTAAAAACAACCATCTTCGGATAATCCGAATCTTCACCGAACCTGATAAAATTGTCGATCAAATCGAATCCGGTGTCAGCGAATTCCTGACCTCTGCGAAATTTCTGACCTATTATTTTGAGATATCATGCCACAGCGCGTTCGTGCTTTTCCGGGCCTTGACCAATTTAAAGAATTAGCGTCCTCCTCTGCAGCAGTGTTGTACCAAGTGTTGCGGGTTGGCGAACAACAGTGTTAAGAATGTGTCTGTAACCTCGTGGTTCTGCCTCCAACACCATTGCAAAACTTTCTGGTAAGGAAGCGTGTGTAACGCTGTGATTCAGCCTCCAATGCCGTTGTAAAACGTTCTGTTTTGTCTGTTTTTACCAACCTGAGTTGAACAGAGAGTGTGTGTTCGTACTATGGATTTTGTGTCTGCCGACAAATAAATTCATTCATTCATTCATTATTGTTTGTCAGTTATTTTGCTTCTCAGAGTGAAGGAATAAAGTTTGACGATTAGATTTTTGATGTGTGTAGTGTAAACTAAAACTTTTTGGTTAGATGTCAGATACCCACAACAAGCTACAGTACAGGAATAACTGTAACAACTGAAAAATATTGGACTTGGTCTGAGACCTCAATTATTTTTCTTTTTCTAACTGTAACATAAGCCCTAACCCGACACACTTACCTAAACACTAAGCCCTGAGCCCTAATCATCAGTTTTCTCAGCGTATTTGATATGTAGAATATCATTCTGTGCATGCGCACATGGCGTGAAGTCAGAAACTTTGCAAATCAGAAATTTCGCTTGACACCGGATTAACCGAGGTCACTGTGTTAGTTAAGCAAGGAAAATAACAAGCCGTCCTTGACTTTCAGTCATCCTTGTGTCCTAAAGAGTATAAACCACATGACCAGGGGTGTAGTGCTAAAGAAAAAGAAAGAGGAAACGCCGTTCCAATACCAAACAAAAAGGAAGACTGTACCAAATAGTTCGAATAAAGTGAGTATTCGCTTACAAGAATTTCAACACTGGAACTTCCCGTTTCACCGTAGACTTTTGACTAGCAGTGCGAATCTACGTGTCGCTAGCACATCTGTGAGATCGCAGCCATGTTTTAATGTAATCTTTTGCGAAAAGGTGTGGGAACGCCGTTCCCACTACACCCCTGCACATAACGTGATGACAAAATATAAATATAGGCTAACTAACAGCTTATTATCGAACAAATACGGTGTATCTTTCTAACCTCTTCGAATTCTCATCAAAAAACAACGAAAGCAGGCCACATGAAAATCTTTTAAATATGAATTGGTCGAAATAAATCGGATGGCTTTCTCAGAATGACACATTTCTAATTTCTGTATTAAATGAGATGACAATTTGGTTACCACTCAGAATATTCATGTTAACCAAGTAGTTTATTCACTTTTGTGGCTGGCAGTATCGTTACAGCAAAATTAACAGCGTGTCTAATTCCTAGGTCGGATGACAATCTTTCCGTGATGTGATCATCAATTTTATTTCAGCATTTCCAAATTTTGCCACTTATCCTGATCACTGTTCATTTCCACAAACGCAACCAGCAAATGGATAGGTCAGCCAAATCTAATTAAAGAAATCTTTGTGTTACACACGTTTATGCTGCATGTATTTATCGTACAGGGCGAATTTAGCTCTGTCTTTTTTGCGGAGAATACAAAACAGCCAACTTCGCACGAACCATAAAGTGCGAAATTGTTAATCGCTGGTATTTGAAAGCGGTTATGCTCCGGTAATATACAGTAGTTTAAGTCTAAACAAAGAACTGTTCGGTTTCAGTTGAACCATGCCAAAAACCCACTGGTAACTGTATTTCTGGTTGCGGTTGGCTTAGTTCGACTCCCTAATTTTATCCCATTGAAGTGCTACAAGGTCAGTAGTTGTTTTTAACTGCCATTGTTTCGTAATGCAGACAATGCCAACTAGCCGTGATAATAAGCTGCTCCTAGTTGCTACTTGCTAGACTGACGAACTGAACTTGCTGAAGTAAATGGCAGTAGACAGCCAGCAGAAGTGCGTTGAAGAACAATCTCAAGAAGAAATCACTGATGAAAAATTCCTCAGCAGTACAGAAATTCAGAAGGGAGAAGAGGGCAACACAGAAAATGATGAGCATCCAACGCCATCAACATGCAGCGTAAGTGGACTAGACTAGCTTATATTCACTTAGGTTTAGGGCAGGGTTTTTTTTAAGGAAAATGTTAGGAACCCGGATTGGATCTGTAGGGACCCGATTTCTCTGATTCTAGGGACCCGATTTGAAATTCTAGCGACCCGAATCGGGTCCATAAAACGCCTTAAAAAACCCTGGTTTAGGGTATCCTGTTGCAACAGATTGGCTTGCCATAGGCTATTTGATTTGAGAGTTTTGGTTTATTCTCGGCTGTGTCTCAGATCAGCGTTTTTCAACCTTCTTGCTGCAGCGGAACCTTCCGCAAATCTTTGCTTTGCTCGTGGAACCCTATGCAATGATCTAAGTGTCGATATTACTACAACCACATAGAACTGTGGTTGCGAATTTCGTCCCAGGCAAATTCGGTCTGTTTCGGTGGAACCCCTGGCAGCCACTCGCGGAACCCCGGCTGAAAAATACTGTTTCACACAAATCACAAACGATTTTTGATAGTGGGCTTTGACCAAGTAAAAGAAATAAGCTGGAGATTACTTGTGGCGTCACAAGAATCGGCGCTGGTCTGCCTTCAAATTAGTAAATTAAAAGTCTTACTGGCGCAATGTTCCTTTCAAGCAGTGATTCTCAACGTGTCCCAAGTGGACCACCGTCCACCGGTGGTCCACCTGGAATTTCTAGTGGTCCACAAAGATTTCCACGACTAAGATTGAACCTGCCCTCGAGTTCACTGACTTAAGTGCAATACAGTTAGGTCTTCGAATAGTTGTTCATGAGGTGTCAACATAGCAAAATAGTCCATCGGATATTTTTTGTATAACGATGCATGGCAGGCACGTAGCCAGGGGGAGCAATGGGGGGAGCAATGAAAGTGACACGACACCAACAGTTTTCAGTTAATTAAGCTTTTGGTGTGTAATCTAAAGAAATATCTCAGTGCAAATCAACGAAATTGCTTGAAGCACCTTATCCGACTTCAGCTTTTAGTCGAACCAGAGCAACGTGGTTTGCCAATAATATTGTCCATAAATAGTCAAACGTTGTGTGTAGCGTAAATGCTGAAGAAATCATGCCATGGCTGACTTTACCTGACGTTTAAGCTCCGTGTGGAAGTTTGTGATAATGAAATACAAACTTGTATCTAAGCACTTGTAATCAGTAACCGAAGGTAAAAACAAAGAGTAACGCTTTTCGCAGCTGTTTCTGATGCACCAACTGCGGTATCCCACCTATTGGTGATCTAAACTTCATTTCAACACCATTGCAAAAATTCCTCTGATAACTTTGGCGCACTACAAATAATGTATAACTTGCTCTTGTCAGCAGCATCAGCAGTCGCCTTAAATAAACATCATTGATTTTTGTTTTTGTACAATTTTAAAACTAAATGCGTGAATATGGCGTGGTTGTATGTTTTGTATGTATTGAAGATCAAACTCTGGCTAAAAAACGACCCAGTTTCAAAATATTTTTTGTTTCGCAATTAGGCCACTCTTTATCAACAATAGTATTCATTCTGGATATATATTTGTGATGATTGAACATGCATTGTGACGATTCAATCACAATTATATGGATCCTTCATTTTCATTAATAATTTTATATTCGGCGAGTTAAAAAACAGTTTTGTCAAGTAGTCAGAGTACACAGTCTGAAAGTGTTTCAATTATCATCTGATGTTACTTTCCACCCTATTCTGCAGTAAATTTGAAATCATTCAGCTGCTACGGGAAAAGTCAGCACCGACATCTACCGTAATTAGGAACAAGGGCGTCGGAAGGATAGAGGTGGAGGCTATTAGCGTTTTTTTCCAGAAGTAGCCACAAAGATCTTTCCAAGGGGGACTAAAAGTGGTGAAATTTCATTTTTCCTTCTGAAAACAAATAAAACGACCTTTTTTTCCTAAAAATGTAATAGAAAAATGTCAAATTTCAAAATCCAGGAAGGCAAGGTCCCACCTTCCGACGCCCACGAGTAGGAAGATGTCTTTCATTTTGTAAGTTCTGAGGCAATTCGCGCTGCCATTACTTACAGATAGCTTGCAATATGTTTTCTCGTCAAAGCCTATGTGACTGAAATGAAATGAAATTGAATTCTTTCCCAGTCGAGGATTTTTTGGCATTTTTACACTAATGGATTTAAAAAAGACTTCATTCGCTTACGATAGCATGGCTTGATCAGCGGATTCCAAACTTTTTTGAGCGCCACTCATACCTGAGTTTTTAGACCGCGCGACCCAAGCCTCAAAAAACGTATGAAAAAATAACAATTTTATGGATGATTTTTGGTAACAAGTTGCTAAGTTCATTTTTAATGTTAGCCATCTACCTTTTGCTCAAGTGCCTATACAGACGGACACAGAGAAGCAGAAGTTACGTTGAAAATACTCAGCTCCAGCTTCGCTTGCTTCTGCGCGACCCATTTTTTGACCCTTCTCCACCTTTGTTTGGGTTTCGACCCATACTTTGGGAACCACTGGGCTAGATCAACTAACCAACCGTTGTGTTGGGCTGCAGCGACCTTTAGTGCAGAGCCGTGCTGGTAATATTCGATTGTGGCTTCATTTTCGCAAATGCACAATCAGGGCCGGCCTTAGGCCGATGCAACCGATGCAGCTGCATTGGACACCCGCGCCTATTGGGGTCCCGCGCCGTGCTGTTTGGGCAGGCTGTTTTTTTTTGCCAGATACTCCTTGCACTCGAGAATTGAAGAAACGGCTTATAAATCTCATTGTTAGTAAACAATTATCTCGTTTGAACGAATGGTGAATTTCCTCTTCCTCCAATCATCGAATGTTGTCAAACGTGTTCAATGCTAATGCTAGGACGTTATATCTCCGTTCCACCATGTCCCACACTTTATGGATAGATCACTGGTCAGAGGGTCCCGCGCCTAGGTCTTTAATTGGGCCCCGCGCCTGGGTCTTGCATAAGACCACTGCTCAGAAGGGCCCCGCGCCTAGGTATTGCATTGGGCCCCGCATCTGCCAGGGCCGGCCCTGTGCACAATCATTTTCACACTTTGTGTAGCATTCCCAACTTACAAAATTGTTTTGGGAATTACTTGTGAATTATTTTGTTAGTTCTAAATGGATAGATAAATACCTAATAGTTTTTGGGAATCCAGCATACAAATATGTTGCCGCAGTAGCATTTTATAGCGTATCATGACATAAAACCATGCACTTTTCAAAGGCGTTGTGGGACTAAACCCTTTGCGTTACCAACTGCATACGTCAACCAGTCACTAAAGAATCGAATAAGATCCAAGTCATACATTTGCGCAAGTTTTGCAGACCTACTTCGGCAGTCGGTGTCTTAGAGCAAAGTCGCTACTCGACTTCGATCGACCGTGCTGTGTTGTTGTGCATTAAAAAAGCTTATAAATATAAAAAAGGCTGGTGTAATGGTGGACACGATTATTTCTTGCTCAACTACATGTTGGCTGCAAAAAGCACAGCCATATGCGGAACATGCACTTATAGCATAGAGACTTTTACAATTACAATCGTTTTCGCAAAAAAAGTTTTACGAGCAAATGGTGGCTTACATCCAAAGTAAAAGCTTTGAACTTCACTGAAAACAAACTTTTAAAACTTGTCAGTTCAATGAAAGCAGACTTTCTATATGCTGGCGTAAATGCAAATATAAGTATTAAGAAAAAAACGACAGAAAAAGGCACATTTTACGGATAAAAGTTTAAAAATAAGGGGCTTAAATATATAAATGTTGAGACCCGGTTGTTGTTTGCCCCCTCCAATAAAAAATTCTGGCTACGCGCCTGGTCCATGGGCCAAAAAAGGTTGAGAACCACTGCTTTAAACAACTTTAGCCAAATCCAGACCTACAATTTTCTTAGAGAGTCGCACTAAAAAAGTTGACACAAGTCGCTTTTGTTTTTTTGCAGTACGAAGTCTGTTACACAGAATATTAGAAATGTTATTTAGACTGCTGAGAGCCGAAAAAAGGGTGCTTGGGTGTCGCGGTTGAGAAAGTTGCTTTAAACTACTGTATTATGGGTGGTGGTAGTGTTCCCTGAGCTCAGCTGATCAACTCTGTGCTACACTCAACACACGTTCAGCACATCCATTGTTGCCCGCCGCGCTATATACCGTATTTTATGCGATGGTAAGCCGTATGAAATGCTTTCAAACATTGTTGCAAGCCGCCCTTGATTGTAAACCGCACTTGAACATACGTCGGCAGGGTTGGTGAATCCAGTGGCGTACGCAGAAATTTTTAATGGGGGGGGTTCATTCAGTGGCATATGGTGGTCATTTGCATTTGGTGTGTGCTCTTTGTGACGTCCCAATTTGACGTCATATTCATGTTTACAAACCAACGTTTTGGCGAAGTTTGTTGCCATAATAGGCATTTTCTTCTACACGCACTCCCTTATTTTATGTGTCATTGCACTGAATATAAAATATCAGCGCTCCTATTTAGAATATCGGAGGAAAATTTACTCAACGCTATCACACAGCAGTTCATAACTGCAAAAATATCAGGCTGCGTGTTAGGGGGGTTTTTAACCCCAACCCCCCCTTTGCGTACGCCCTTGGGTGAACCTATTTACTGTCACGGGCCACATGGATCGTGGAATATCGCTGGCGGGGCGCAAAAATTCATTAATTTTATCTTAAAATTTTACGTTTATCTTCCAAGGAAAAAACTATGTCAAGGATTTAGAGAGACCTGTCTTGACCTTAGTGTCTACGTATCTGCTTGTCCTGGAGTTTCGTTTTGACGCGGTATTGTGTTCTTACTTGGATAACAAAAATTCAGATGCGGGCCATATTAAATGTTCAGGCGGTTCGCTTGGCCCCTACGCCACCAAGTCATTCCAAAAACATTTTTCCGACGCCGGTATTCTATCATTTTTGGCTAGTCCACAACTAGGCACAGATGATCAGTGCACACGTCGCACACAAGCTTCTTCCTACTGAAACACGATCACACCTGACCTGCCACGAGAATCACGCCTGAAAATACGCACGGTATTACATCGTCAAATGTCCCGGAATCCAGACTGGCATATGATCTGAGCCGTCACTCGGAAAAAATCATGTTTCGGGCCTAACTATCTGATTGGCCGCTTCACTGGGAGGTTAGCTCTACATCACGTGATAAAAGGTTAGTGGAATTTGCTTAATTCGTATAAAACGTTTTTCGCAATGTGAGCACTGTAGGTTGAAATATAACTTCAAGCATTGCAGATAAGAGCTATGATTTTTTTAAGTGAACACAATGACATTTCAATTTCTCTTAGCACGGTTCATAGTGCTTCTGTTTGAAAAACAACTTATTCATTCATTTTCACAGTAGTAGCCATGGGACGACTCGCAATAGACCAGGGCTTCTAACGTTTTTGTTATGCGATCCCATTTTAAAAAGGAAATTTTTATGCGACGCTTGATGAGTAGCCTACGCGTTAATGATATTATAACAATAAACGTCCCATTACACTGTAAATCTCAAGCGGTATTTTTGTATATGGCGAAATCATAATACAAGTGCAAACAATCCACGAAATTAACTATACAGTAATAAAAGAACCGCGTAAAGGAAACAGTAAAGCGAACAAAAGATTAACAAAAAACAATTCAATTTATAAAATCTATGGACATTTAATGGGATGGATGTGGTTGATGATTTTTACACAGATCATTTATTCGTGGATTGATACAAGACAACGCAGGACGAAGAACGTCCTCAGTATTTCTCAGAGGATCGGGCTTAGGGCTTACTTTAAATTTTGAATATGCTGCTAGTAGGTATGTTTTAAGCATTGACGCGCATTTTTCAAAATCCCTAGTTTTGTGGGGTCTTTGCTTGGACCCTGTGCGTTCCCCTGTCTCTGTCGAAGCCCCTTGCCTCCCCCCGCCAAGCCTCCTCTGTTCACCAGACCTCCCTTGTCTTTCCCAGGGCCCCTCTGCTTTCCCCTGGGCCTCTCTGTCTGTCCTCATCCCCGAAAACCATGAGCAAGAGAGAGAGTTATTGGTAGAGAGAGCTATTTTATTCACTTGTTCTGTGGAGAGATTGTGTTGGCGACTTCGAATGACATTCATCGTCCTCAACACTTCTTTTCCTGAGAACAAGACGTCTTCGTAATCATTGAAAGAAATTTTGTTTCTAATGACATTTCTCTTGACACCCTTACACTTTTTTTCTTCTTCACCATCAAGTTTCTTGATTGCGTAGGGTTTTGCTCGCAAGCCAACAAACTCTTCGATGATTTCACCACCAGCTTCATCTTTAAACATTCCTGGAATTTTCTTGTTTATTCCTGTTGGAATGCCTGAAGGATGGTTTAGTGAGAAATTTGAAGTGTCAAATTTTTCTTGGACGTCAGCTGAAATATCTTTGAAAAAATCTTCTGTTTCAATTTCATAGCAAAGACTGTCAGTGTCCGTGAACAACAGATTTGCCTTCGAGCCGAATTTTTTGACCAGTCGAATATTCATTCGGTTTCGAATATTTTCCATCGTCTTTCCAAAGACGCTGTTGTTCATGAGTTTGAAAGAATCTTTCTCAAACTCGTTTTGCGCCTTGGAACGAAGGTTTGTATTCAACTCAATGTATGGTTTCAACCACGCATTTTCATTGAATGCGATTCCGCGGTGAATCTTTTTTAGTTTCAAACCGAGATCCAAATACTGTTTCAAATTTTTGTGATGAAGAACATATTTCTTCTTTTCATTCAAATTTGGAATAAGTTTCTCAACTTTGTTGACAATCAGTCTCTCCGGAGCGAGCGGATATTCATTATGCGAACCATGAAGCTTCTTTGGATATTCCTGTTCGACCTCAAGGCAGAGCCGGATTAAAGGGTAGGGGGGCCCGAGCAATTTTCACTGGAGGGCCCCTATGACGTAATTCATGACGTCATCGCTTGTCAAATTTATGTTTTCGCTGATTCGCAACGTTCTCGTTTGCTTTTTCCAGTAGTCGATTATGTGTCTGTCGTATTAACTCAATTGTTAGCCGCCTTTGATTGTAAACCGCACGAAATGCTGTCAAAAATTAATGTAGGCTGCCCTTGACCGTAAACCGCGCTCGAATATAGGTTACCTATGGAATGGGATATTTCGGCGGCGCCGTTTCTGCGATGGACTTTAGATCAACGTTGTTGCTTCCAAATTATTGAACTTACAAACAGTGTCAAGCCTACTCAGTTGCTCTAGGAAAATTTCTACTGTTGACAGTCATGGCCTAGGTGGCCAAGAACATTTGTCAGACATCCATAGAAAAAGCTTAGGTCTACTTGTCATTTGATTGTATGTGAGTTGGAGTTTGCCCTTGAGCAAACTCTGGCATACCCCGCCCGCCAAACGTGTGTTCGCGTTCGCCCAGAAGCAATCTCTGGCACCCCACTGTTAGAACAAGAGTTCGCACTCCAGGAAGCAACTGTTGACAAGGAATTGGAAGTACGAATATATTCGTACATCGACAGGCAACCGTAAGAAAGAAACAAC
>Ga0210059_1016521_pt1 | contig 10643 bp, 3 predicted proteins | sample Ectturendosymbi2_FD_188042 | JGI IMG/M metagenome (GOLD analysis project Ga0210059, IMG submission 188042) | Ecteinascidia turbinata endosymbiont from Florida, USA - Sample 2 (SPAdes) (version 2) | ecosystem: Host-associated > Tunicates > Ascidians > Unclassified | place: Key West, Florida... | reverse complement strand
CAATCTGCAGCTCAAAATTAGGTACCACGATCCATTGAACAAACATCATGGAGATGATTATTTCACTATTTATTTGAAAAAGGTTCTGCTTGCGTGGATATTTAACGCTAATGTTAACTGTGGTACGACCTTTAAGCAAGCCGAAACGAATGCCCTTAGATTATCTAATAGATACGTATAGGCTGTCAACTTTGACAAGCTGTATCTCATGACGTGGTAGTGACGTCATCACCAACTTTGGTGTGCGACCTTCTCTCACCACCAACTTCAATCGATGATGTCATCACCCGGGAAGTTGGGGAGGGCGAATTGTACACTAGACCCCATAGCTATAGTAATGGTTGCACGTTTTAACACATGGGACCAGTTTTTCTTCTCTTTTTTCAAAACTTTCCAAACTTTTGTGTTCACATTTTTATTTACCATTCAGATTTAGGGTTTACATTTAGGGGTTAGGTTAAGTTTAAAGGTTAGGTTTAGGTTTAGCTTTAGGGGTTAGGTTTCAGGTTTTAAAGTTTAGATTCAGTGTATGGGTATAGGCCCTATCATACCTAAACCTAAACCCTCAACCTAGGTACGTTTCTACCACGCCCACTGCACACTCGTTGTGCGTTACTGTCACACTACATTACAGGTGGCGGACAAATAAGTTTTTAATATTAAGGTCCACAGGCGGACCTGTAACCACTGTCAAACCTAAACCAACACCCTAAACGTAAACCCTGAACCTAAATCTAAAACACTTAAAAAGTACATAACAAGCGCTCCCATCAAAGGTGTAATTTCTACTAAGCCAAAACAAATGGTGAGGGCAGAACCGAGGACCACTGATTTGCACAGCAAGAGCAAGCATAGATACTAACCAATTGATTACGTTCACCTTGCTGCTAAGTGATATGAACTCAATATTGTATGTGGGCAAAGGTGGGATACAGTTCAAATGGCAAAATAGTTCCAGCAGAGCTTTTGCCATTGATGATGGCAAAATATAGGCTACTCTACCATTTAACAAATCATGTGTAAAATCCAGTAGGGTTCGTCGTCGACGGCGCCAAATAACAGAGGTGCCAAATAACAGAGGTACCAAACAGCAGAAGTGCCAGAGAACGGAGGAGTAAAAAATACTAGTTCGACTATGCACTGCAGCAAACATAACCAGGACGAATAGACGCAACGCACAGTAATAAGCTCAATACACGAAACAAAGGTCAAAACTAAAACATATAGGTGTGGTACTACAGTAAATATCGAAAGTGCGAAAGAAAATACGCAGTTCAACACAAGCGCCAAACGGAATAGGTGCATTGCAATTCACCACATGGAAAGTGACAAATAAAAGGGATCTTGCAAAACAAGCGTCAAATATAAGAGGTATTTTTGCAATGCACCTCTTCGGCAGTCCATAATGAAAGATGTAGTTCAATACAAGCGCCAAATATAAGAGGTATTTTGCAATGCTGCTCATTGGCAGTGCAGAATGAAAGACGTAGTTCAGCACAAGCGACAAATATAAGTTTTTTTGCAATGCAGCTCATTGGCAGTGCAGAATGAAAGAGGTAGTTCAACACAAGCGCCAAATATAAGAGCTTTCTGCAATGCAGCTAATCACCAGTGCGGAATGAAAGACGTATTTCAACGCAAGCACCAAATATAAGAGGTACAGTATTTTGCAATGCAGTTCATCGGCAGTGCGGAATGAAAGACGTAGTTCAACAAAAGCGCAAAATATAAGAGGTTTTTTGCAATGCACCTCATTGGCAGTGCGGAATGAAAGATGTAGCCTAGTTCAACACAAGCGCCAATTAGAAGTTTTTTTTTGCAATGCAGCTTATCGGCAGTGCGGAATGAAAGAGGTAGTTCAAGACAAGCGCCAAATATAAGAGTTTTTTTGCAATGCAGCTCATCGGCGGTGCAGAATGAAAGACGTAGTTCAACACAAATGCTAAATATAAGAGTTTTTTTGCAATGCAGCTCATCGGCAGTGCGGAATGAAAGACGTAGTTCAATATGGACAAAAAGAGTTGCCTGAACATAATTTTGATAAATCACAATGAAGAAAAATTCCAAGCATGAAAAAATTACGCCAACCAGCGAGAAACGAAGCCCAAAAATGCTGCAACGTCCAAGCATAGATTTCGAAATAGATCAGAAATAGAAACCACCTTGATCTCAAGGTGAAAAAAAACTGCACTCCCTTCGAGTTCCGGTTGGAGTGCCACGCAATACGCACGACGGGAGGACGTCGCGCACAAGATTAGTCGAAGGTCAGTCAAGTTGGGCTAAACGCAAACCAGGCTTGCGCTTGTCAAGGTCAACAGCGAATTGTTTCTTCTATATAAACAACAGCCATTCCAGAGATTACTTCACAGAGCGAACATCATCTAAATGCTAGCCGACGTTGACACCAGACAAAGCTTCGACGAAATTTTCTGACACCCATGGGCGTGCGCAGAGGGGGCAAAACGAGCATTTGCCCACCCTAGAGATTGGGACTAAGAACAAAAAAATTCTAAAAACTTGAAATCAGTAGCTTAAAACCCTTTAAGTCCCGCGAAAACCACGTTTCTTGCAGAGCTTTGCAATCCTATAACTCGCAAGGCGATTGAGCTAGAGAGCTGTTCAAACCCTCTACGGATTCAGCAAGTCTTGTAGTCGAAATCGAAAAAAAATTTCGTTTTCGGTGGGGGGTTTTCGGATGTGAACGTCACAAGTGGGGGTGTTTTTGGCTATCTTTACCTGGCCCTGGGCCCCAACCCATTGGGCCATTATTATGGCTCAAGACTTTTTCGGAAACTAGGCCAAAATCCGCGTCTTCAGAGCCCTTGAATGACTTTCTAGCATATCTGTAGCCGAAATCATGGCCAAAAAAAACAAAATTGGTGAAAATTTCTGCACCCACAAACCCCAATTTGGGTTGGATCACAAACCCTAATTTGGGTTGGACCCCTTTTCTAAATGGCCATCACACGCCAGCGGATCGAGCTAGGGAGCTGTTCAAATCCGCTCTGAATGGGGAAAGACTTGTAGTTTAGCCTGAAAAAAAAACTTTTCGCTGTGCGATTTCGGCCTTTCTGGCTATGTTTACAAAACCACAGGTTGTTTTGACAGGTTTCTCTGAACAATCCGTGACGTCAGCGGCCTGTGGGAGTGCGTGAATCGAGCAGAATCAGCAGTGCGAAACCAGGTGAGATTTAAATTCATTCTAGGCTATAGTACGAGGTTTTAGAGGGTTTGATGGACTTTTAGCATTTCTGGTTGATAAGTTGTGGAAAAAATGGTAGAATATTAATTAGGGAAATCCCCTGAAGGCCTTTGGGAATTCCTGACATATTTGGAATATTTTTGGCATAACTTTTGAACCAGAAACGCTAGAAACTTGATCAAGGGCTCTAAAAATGCGTATTTTAGCCTGGAATCCAAAAATACTGCGAGCCACAACATTCATGAGCCCATTGGTCCAAAACCCCCCATCCAAATTAAAAAATTTATTTATTTATTTTGGATTGTGACGTTATCGATGTTAACTCCGTGGCAGACGAATCGGCCAAAGAGAGCTCTTACTTCCATGTGCATGGAAGTCACTTATAAGTGTCGCTTGCTTGGTCTTTCCCTTCTTGCTTTGGCCGACTTTGCTCACATGTAGTGGTCGCGCTAGCGTGACTGCTACATCACTTTCCTTCCTCGAAGTCTTTGGATTGCCCACTCTCTTCTCTTTGAACTATCTTGCCAATTGATATCAAGAGTCCAGCCAGGTCCGATGACGTGCGCATCATGCTTGATTGGGCTTCGGTACGTTGAGCCTTTGTCTTGTTTATCTCTTCTCTTCTTCGCTTTTTCCATGCGACGCATGTTATCCATCCCAGCTCCTCATGGTGGTGTTCCTTATCGGGCGCCATTGAAGTCCCCGGAACTCCCCAGTCCTGCTTCAGTGTGGGATTGATCCTCGAACCTCGGGAAGGATAAATTGTGACGTATCGATGTTAGCTCCGCGCCAGACGAATCGGCCAAAGAGAGCTCTTACTTCCATGTGCATGGAAGTCACTTACAAGTGTTGCTTGCTTGGTCTTTCCCTTCTCCTTGCTTTGGCCGACTTTGCTCACATGTAGCTGTCGCGCCAGCATGACTGCTACATCATACAGTAATTAGGCTGTGTAACGTGGTTTGTTAACAGTAATACTGTAATTTCCACAGTAGTTCTCCTCACTTGTGCTTTTATTAACTGTCATATTTGTATAAAATGGATTGCTGGAAAAATTGTTTGATAGCTATGCAGTGCATTCATTTGAAGTTGGAGATATATGCAACTGGAATGGAGCTTCATCACAAGCTCTCAACCAAGGTTATAAGTTTTTGCTAGAGGAGTAGCCTATTTGAAGGAAATTTCAACCAAATAAGATGGCAATGGTACGTTTTTATGCAAAGCAGCGTGTTACAGAAGCTAAACTTCATCTTTCTTTAGCCTATAGAAAGGTTGAGAAGCCACATTACCTTGAAAGTGAAATAGATGTTGCCTCCAAAGTCATTTCTGCTGACTGTTCCTGTGTAACTGGGTAATATTTTTGTTCTCATTGACCAAGTTTTAATGTGTTGAGCATAGTACGCTTGCAATTTAAACCAGTATGTACCTACTGAAAGCAATATTTTTGTAATTGTACAAGTATTCAAGTATGTCATCACTTATCATCATATCTTGTAGCCTAATCAGTAATGTGTTCAGATTTTACAAGCCTTCTGATCATGAATGTACTTTTGCTGAAACTTTGTTTGGCAGTGTTGGAGCAAATAGTCCTTTGAATTATCAACTGAATGACTTTGGAAGTTGCAGTAAGTTCCCATTTGAATTTGTGTCAAACAAAATAAAAAGCCATCCTTTCAAATAACAACTGATGCAGCTGTAATGCCTCTATCTTTGCCACTGACCCAAACAATGTACCTCCAATTTTTGATAATGCTGTATGGAAAAACAAGCGGTGCACTGAATCACAATTTTTGTTGCAACTGCGCAGAGGGATCTTAGCAGCCACGCAGCTTAGAGGGAATATTGGACCCAAATGAATATAGATTTTGTAAATTTTCAAGTGAAAAAGCAGTCTTAAAAACTTATGTTAAGCACATTAAAGCAGAGCTGAGCAGGGAGGGATGTTGATGTCTTTCCTCTTTGGGCTTGTGTTGAATCCACTTATTAACATTCTTGGTACATCTCCAGATGGAAAAGTTGTTGACAAATACGAAAGAAATATATTTTGAGTAAGTAGAAGTGAAGTGGCCTTACAGATGCCGAAATGCAAGCTTAAAGTAAGCTGCTTTAAATAAATATTTTTATCTCCATTTTGAAAATGATGTTTTAAAATTGAAAAGTATCCATTACTATTACTATCAAATTCAAGGACAGCTGGCTTTGAATGGACTGCAACGGTGTGATTTTGTTGTGTTGACTTCAAAGTGTTTGTTTCATTATGACATCATGCTTTGGTTGTAAAGCATGCTGCCTGCTCTTTCAACCTTTTATTTTTATTATGCACTCCATTCTTTGTTGAGATAAATGAACAATGCGGAAAGTAGCAAATAAACACATGAGTTATGAAATGCTATATTGGTGATTTTCAGTTTGATCTGATGAGGTGTGACAGTTATTATTAAATACTTCAGTGTTCTTTCTGTTCAAATCTAGTTTCAAATCCTCTACTTCTTGCCACTATTCATAGTCATTTACATCTTAGGTCTAGAGTAATCCTACACTTGTTGGTGAAGAGGTAATGCAGTGTTTTAGATTGGTTGCGTTAACCAAGTAGTGACAACCTTGTTTTATTGGTAGCATGATTAAAAGTTACAGCTATATTGAGGAAAGCATATCAAAAAATTTCTTTTGTCTGTGTGTGTCAAGTTTGACATTTTCTTACTAATATGTCAAGTACTCTCCAAATAAGCGTTCATTATAAATTGCTATTATGAATTTTACTGTTTTGTGATTGCAGTAAATTCAAATACCTCTTCTAACTGAACGCATTCACTACAGTGGAGAGTTTTGTCAGGTCAATTACTTGTGATGCTGAAGCAGCTTCACTGAAACCAATCATATGAAGCCTACTTTAAAACAATGCTTGCTCATCTTGCAGCACTGATGGTGTTTATTTCAAGCACAAAGTGCTAAAATTATTCAGTTCTTTTATCTTCATCTTATTTCAGAAGCTGATTTTGCTTTCATTTTAGTATCATTTTTAATAGATACACAATTACGTCGCTGGGAAAAATCTGAACATTCTGTTATTCATATTGATGTCCACCACCAATCAACATGAAAAATGTTAGTTGCATCACATGATCAGAAGCTACCACAAAGAAGTTGCCTCTCTCCCAGCCTTTGAGGAACTCTCATAACTGTTTTTCATTGTAGGAAATTGCTTTTCCCTGACCATACTACATTCAGGCAATTTCCATAAATATTTCTGCTTGTGGCACGTCTGTTAATATATATTGTAATAAAGAAAATTATGTTTTATCATCTGTCACCACACTTCTTAACTTTAAACTGTATACACACAAATGGTAACAAAGTGTCCAAAGCAACGTTTTATTGAACAGTGTCTGAAACAATTGGATCGTGAAATATTGTGAGCATACAACACACCAACCACAGTTCATTTAGGACACCAAGCATGCTTACAGGAATTTTTTGGTCAAAAATGTGAGATTGTTTGATTTTTCTAATAGCTCTTTTAACATGTATGCAATGATGGGTTATTGTTCGAGTTGTCAATAGCCTACATCATCTTCTTTATATGAATTTCAGATGTCTGTTTGCTGGGAAATGGAAGTTTTTCTTAAACTGCAGTTGGTTGTTCAGCCATTGCAGCATCAGGCACAACCCTCAATAACTGTCATTTTCGATTCTGCTTGTTGTTCCAGTCAAACTGTGATGAAACAGCTCCATTCTTTAGCACCCATTTCGTTGGATGGCTAATAAAATCTTCATCGGTGAAACGCTTGGAACATATGCATGGATAAGACGTAGGAGTAAAATGTTTTCTTCTTTTCTGACTTGGCTAAACCTACAATTGCAAACAAGATGCATTGATTATTAAAATAGTTAAGTCAGTTACATTTTACTACATTACACATTCATTCATTCATTTAGATACAGGCATCAACATTTAAAGATGCATTTTGATTGCATGATTCATTAATACTTAATATGCTGCACCCAGAACAACCATATGGTTGGTAGTTGGGATATGCAACTGGCAATGGTGCCTTCTTGAAGTAACTTTTCAAAAACATAGATGTTAAAAAAAACATTTTTTTTATTAGAAAGTTGGTGCCTCTGGTTGGAATCCCATAGACAAAAATAATAGACAGTTTCTTATGTTTCCTTTACCCAAAGTACAGTATACAGCTAGAGAGTCTTAGGTTTACAGCAGTGGAAAACATAATAGTGTGAGAGTGTATAAATGGCAATGTCCAAGGTGTCTAAGGCAACACAAAAGACTAATCAACTAAAGTATTAGAAAAATGCTTGTAATTGGTATACACACCTAACTGCTATTGCTAATTGAATTAACACGTTGACGTTTCGACTCTAGAACTCTACGGTTTTCAAAATTGGCATTAGGCTGCTCACTATTAAGGGCACTACATTCACCGAATCCTACTGGAATAGCGATGAAAGGAAAAAATCGCTTTAAACAGGTTTTATACAAAGTGTTCCAAGTATTTTAGCTTGAAATGCAGGCGAAGAGGGAAGTACTATTCAATCTAAACGACGACCAAACGTCCCGAACCCCCGATCACCTATTATGGCCTTTGCATGTCGAACCGAATGTTTTCAACGTTCCGCTTCGATGATTCGCGTTGAAAAAGGTCTATTGCGACTTGTTTGTAGAAAGTGCTCGCAAAACTGGATATTAGGCAGTTTATGAAAAGCAAAAGCATTGCTGATAGCAGAAATGTAGAAAACAATTTGGACGAAATATTTCAGAAGTGAGTTCTATTCAAACAACGCAGGCAAATGAGAGAGCTGCAAACGTATTTGTTGATAGTTCAAGTCCATTTAAGACTCATTTGTGTGGATTTCACAATAGTAATGACTTTCATGCACCAATTCAGCAAAAGTTGTAACAGATGATAGAAAGTAGCCTACACCTTTTTGTCAAATTCGTGTATCCTACAGCTCCACTTCAAAATTATTTCAAAATAGATGCGTGTGGAGAGTGTGCTTTCATTGGGAATTTTCTTTGTGGTGTAGAAACAGTAGCCTAAAGTGTTTTATAAACGTCCATTTGGATTGCAATGTCAGCAACCTGAAAACGATAAGCAAAATGTTGACGTTGCCCCCCTTGGAAAAATTTCTGCTGACCCCGTGGCTACTTTAACCTTTTCAGCAAGCTTTCACGTATTGGTCACATCAGGCTAAACTAACCATGTAACAAATTGAAAACTAAACAATATGCATTCAGACGACGCCACCGTTCTTGAATAGATGGAACGATTCTACACATTGTTCTGTTTTTTCACATTGTTTATTCTTGCTTCTTCAATGTTAAATATAAAAAATGAACAGTTTAAAAACTATTCAAGAATTTTCAAGGACACCGGAAAATATTCAAGAACAACAGGGGCTTTTTCAAGAATCAAGGACATAACAGGTTTTGACAGCAAATTCAAGGACAATTCTTGGCGCTCACGGACGTCTAGCAACTTTAACTCTGTCCAAAACAAGCTTTAAAAATGTTGCTCGTGATTCTGCTGTTGACGCAGAGAAAAAAATATTTAGGCCTATTAAAGTAACAGATTTTTGGCACAAATTAGGTTTACACTTTGAACCAGCGAGGTAATATCCCACCGCATGCTGCACTGCAGTGGCGTAGCGATGTTAATGTCGCCCGAGGCCGACCATAAAAATGCTTCCTCTTTCCACTCCTCACATTTGCTTGCAACAATAAAAACTGAGAGAAAATCATGTAGCATGCTTAGTATAACAATAAGGGAATAATAAAGCATGTTGAACATCACAATCAAATACTCACAAACTGAAAGGGGTCTTGTTTTTAATTCCCGATTATGGATATTGCTTTCTCTGCTTGTTAGCCACCCTTCTCGCCATTACTTTTCCTATTTTTCCTGTCTTCTTTGCATATGCATGTATGTATGGCTAAACAAATGGCATAACTGGCACATGCTAGGCTGTGGTTCAGCAGGAAAGTTTTATTTTTTGTCTTTTTGTCATTACTTGTGAATTAGTTGGCATCGTGGATTCGATGTGTTTTCCATGGCAACAACAAAGTTTACAGGGCCAATGAAGCCCTGAAGCAACTTTTGCATGCTTTTCTGTCTTACTTGTCAGTTTTTTTACAACTGCGGCAGATCTTTTGCAGGTAACAATTGCCTTCGTAGGCCTATTGACGATTTTTTCTTTCTGTGATAAAAAGAAAGTATTAGATGTTTTCAACAGGCATTCTTGGGATGTAGCATGCTGCAGCAGATGAGTGAAGTTCGAGGTTACCGATGTAGTTGACTATAGCAGTGAAACGGTGTAGCGCCTTCCCGCTGATTTTATGGCTCTATGTATAATTCCTAGATTTGCTATTTTTTCATGTCAAGTTTTTCATAATTTCCATATTTTCACGTTAAACTGGTATTCACAGCTGTTCCAAATTTCCGTTTTTGCTGCCACACTTAAGAATTTTCGCAACACTGCATTGTATTGTATTGTATTGTTTATTGTTTACTGCAAAAACCGGGTGCGATGCAATAAAAAACAAACGCCATTTGTAAACACTTGAAAGCATTCCCAAGCTTGCAGTTGGGAGACCGAAAAAACCGTCAGGTTATCTAGTCGATACTCCCAGAAGCTCGCAAGATAACAAAAAAGAGAGGAAACGCATAAAACAAGAACACCAAAAAATAAGGACAAAAGTTCACCAATATTGATTTAATAGATGCTCCAATTTAATATACAAAACAATATTCTGTTGATTAAGTTTTCGCGATTTGACAGGCACTTTTGAAAATGAAACCAAGTCTTTAGTACTGCTATAGCCAATAATTGCACATAGTTTTTTTTAAAGTGCTGAAAAGGTAGATTTTTATATTCCGCATTGATTTCTCTCCATATCACCGCTCTTTATAAGATATTAGCTTTTGCCAACATTACTATGGACACTGGGAATGAAATAGTTTTGATTGCTAGCATATCTTGTATTATAGTTATGTAAATCCGAAGATGTCTGGAACAGACCATTATATATACTGAGCAATAATCCATCATGAAATTTGTGCATTAATTTGGCCAATTCCAGTTTATATATATCCTGCGCTTTCAGAAAATTCAATCTCTTATAAATGGGGCTTACCTGTGCATCACAATTACTGAACGTCATATTGCGCAAAATGTTATTTTGTTTCACATAGATTGGCTTTAAATGTGACGTGGTTGCAGATCCCCAAGCTGTAACGCAGTAACTCAAATGTGTGTATGCAAAACTATAGTATAGTAATTTGAGTGTGTTTAACGGTAAAATGTTTCTCGTTTTGTAGATCACACTTGAGGCAAAGGCTAACTTTGTTTCAATTTGTTTTAGATGTGACGACCAATTAAGCTTTTCATCTACAATAACACCGAGATATTTCACAGACTGCTCACGTTT
>Ga0210059_1016520_pt1 | contig 10644 bp, 5 predicted proteins | sample Ectturendosymbi2_FD_188042 | JGI IMG/M metagenome (GOLD analysis project Ga0210059, IMG submission 188042) | Ecteinascidia turbinata endosymbiont from Florida, USA - Sample 2 (SPAdes) (version 2) | ecosystem: Host-associated > Tunicates > Ascidians > Unclassified | place: Key West, Florida... | reverse complement strand
AATTTTAATAAATTAAAAGAGCCAAAACAGAACTAAACATCATAATTGTGATTATAAAATTTTGTTTGGTGTTCCCCAAAATTTTTTTATTGCATAAAGTGGTCCGTGATGCAAAAAAGGTTGAAAAACACTGTTCTATGCTATGCTCCACTGTTCGTATTCGACAAGACATTAGCGCAGCCTCATGTCGCAGTTGTTTTGCTCTGACGCAGTGAGTGTGTTTAATCCCGTGTTTTAACGAGCAGCCTGATATTTTTGCAGTTATGAACTGCTGTGTCGTAGGGTTGAGTTTATTTTCCTCCGATATCTTAACCTGGAGAGCTGATAGTTGATATTCAATGCCATGACATATAAATTAAGGCGAGTGCGTGTAGAAGAATACGCATATTATGTCAACAACCGTCGCCAAAACGTCGGTTTGGAAACATGAACTTGATGTCAGAGTTCGACGTCACAAACAGCGAGCACCAAATACAAACGACCACCATATGCCACTGATAGAAACCCCCCATGAAAATTTTCTGCGTACGCCACTGGCGGTAGCTATCGTGTCGTACAGTATTACTTTTGCAAGTCGTTCCAAAAAGAATTGCGTCACAGAAGCGTAGATTGCAAATAAATTCGTGTTTTTCGATTCTTATGTTGCTGCTCTTTATAACTTGGGTTTTACGATATGCCGCTCATAGAGCAGGTTTGGCCACTCCTGGTTTAATATCTTCAGGAAAAATTTTCTGAACAGTTGATTGCAGAAAACATCACTTTCCACTTTCCAGTTTTATCGACTGGAAGTAAATTTGATAGAATTTAACGAGCTCTAAGCTTAAGCAACAGAAAAAATATCTCAGCAGGCAACTTATGAACAAGCCCTCCAACCCGTTGCTAAAGGGGGATTTGGGAATAAACTTCCCAAATGGAAATCCAAGACCCCAGTTTACGCTGCAATGAGCAAATTCAATACCTGTTATGGAGTTGGTAAGTTTTGATAAAATTTGTTTTGTTTTGAGCCGCCCTTCCCAGCTCTGAAACTCCTCTCTCGGCTGGTGATAGATCCAGCTAATACATCGGGGTGATCACGAACAAAAGTTCGAACGTATTTTCTATATTATTAACACGTATAGATTAGAGCGAAACCGGTTCTGCATTTCATTCACTGATGATTCAACTGTTGCACACAGGCTTGAGTGTGTACAAGGACAAACGAGGACGTCACACACGTTTCCGAGATGAAAACTTTTCCATCAAGCATTACGGCCCTGGTTGGGTCAGCATGGCCAACGCAGGACCAAACACGAACGGTGCTCAATTTTTCATTACACTTGAACCAACGCCTTGGCTAGATGGTCGTCATGTCGTTTTTGGAAAAGTTCTTAATGGCATGGTGAGCGAGTGTGCCATTGGCGTAAACACCAAACCTGTGATTTTAAGTGCTTGGAGAATTATGCGTGAAGTTCGTGTTGACAGTGTTTCTGGGCACATGGACGTTGGAAGGGGGTGGCATGGGGGCCTTCGCCCCCTGGATTTTGAAATTTGACATTTTTTTGTTACATTTTCAGCATACCACGACGTTTTCTTAGTTTCGGGAAGGAAAAATGAAATTTCACCATTTTTGGCCCCCTGGAAATATCTTTATATCTACCTCTAAAAAAATCCACTAATGGCTCCCACTGGAAAAATCCTTCCGACGCCCATAACTGGGCAGATGCGCTTGTGTTGTGCCTTGCATATCTAGGCTGAGCCTGTCGGAGAACCGATGATGAAGGTAAGTACCGGAAGTGCTTTTTGATTTTCCCATTCGCCTGCAGTGCATTTGGGAAATGTTAAAATGAACAAAGCGTCCGGGTCACAAAGTTAAAGTCCTCTGGAAAAGTTTATTTTTCTCTGACCGCAGTTCTTGCTTTCAAGAATGAAACATGAAGAAGTCATTTGTGGTCGTACGCCCAGCATTTAAGTCAAACTGCGAGCTATGACTATAAAACGAATTCGTTGGGTCAGGCGTTTATTCTTTATATAAAAACGTTTCGTAAACTTTACATTAAGTTAAAATAGCAAGAGAAATGAAAAATAAATAATGCTGAAATTACAATAAGCGTAAACACAGGGTTACAGAAAAGGGGCAAAACACCTCATCTGAAAATGTGCCTTAACTGGCAATAGAAATTGCTTTCACTATGATGGCAAATGTTTATAAATCAGCAGCCCTTTGCAAGTAAACCATGTTTCTACAACAGGGCCAGCCTTAAGCCGAAGCAACCGATGCAGTTGCATTGGGCCCCGCGTCTCTGATGCCCCGCGCCATGGTGTTTGATTAGATTGTTCATTTTTGCCAGATACATCTTGCGCTTAAAAATTCAGTAGAAACGCCATATAAATTCCATTGTTAACAAAGTACGCTCTCGCCAGAACTAGCAAATTTCCTCTCGAACGTTAGCAAACGTGTTCAATTCTCGTGCTAGTGCTGCACTGTATATCTGCACTCTACCACGATCGTAACACGTTTGACTGAACACGATGATGTCATGAAACCACTGCTCAGAGGGGTGCCGCGCTTAGGTCTTACATTTGGCCCCGCATCTGCTAGGGCCGCCCCTGTTCTGCAACAAATGATTTTAATCAGTGGAGCTTGCTTAGAAACGCTGTTGCGAAACATGAGAAAAATACGTAACAGCACAACTATGGGGAAGTGCACCAACCCTATAAACCAGGGACGGATCCAGAGGGGGGCGACTGGGGCGATCACCACCTAAAACCTACGAAAGCAACTTTATTCACTATAATTCTGTACAATTCTGAAAACAACTTTCGCGGTAGCATGAGACTTGACTACCAAATATTACTGAAATCACCCCTCTAACCTTACAAGCTGGATCCGTCCCTGCTATAAACATAAGTGTTTTATGCAGTTTGGTATGAATTCATTTTGCAGTAAGTTATTGTTCTAAAGAAAAGTTTTACACGTTTAGTTTGATTATATCAAGCGTTAATTTTTTGTCAAAATCGCACAGTTGCAATAATATTCTGCTGGTCTCCAAAAATATCCTGCGAATTTAGAGCACTTGCACGAAACTCTTGATATGTCCAGACTGCAGAACCGCATGACATTCATTTCATGTCTTTTACTCATCGCGGCAAACACTGTGACGGCAGTAGTTCTTAACCGGAGGGACGCGCCCCCCAGGGGGGCGTCCATAAATGTCCAGGGGGGCGCAAGTTCTCACGCGCTCAACAACATGAAAAGTTTGATTATTAAATGTGCCAATAAATACGTTTTTTACAGCTTATTCAAAATCAGGGGCTTGAAACAAAGGACAATTACTTAAGGGAGGCGTGGTGGAAAAAGGTTAAGAACCACTGTTGTAGGGCAAACCAAGGAGAACTTTAACGAGACAAGTTTGTGTACCGCTACACCTGCTATTGCTCCTGTTTACTTTTTACTGATGCTTGTGCGGCTGCTGTTAAAAAGAAGCTCGTGGCTGCTACACGCGCGATGGCTGATAATAATTCCAAATACCGATGTCAAAAATGCGTTATGACACAGCTGCTAATAGGAGCCATTTTAACTTACCTGCATAGACGTTAAAAATTGGTGAAACTGAGACAAATTATATGTCTTCCAAATGTGCAGTAAGCGTGCATGAAACAAAATCACCTCTTAGTACAATCCTGATTAGCGTTATAGAAGATTTATGTGTTATATTACTTTTGCAGTACGCAGTAAAATAAATTGCTATTTTATATTATAATGTTCTCAAAGCAACAGTTAAATGAGCGCGTCTGTTGAACCTAGAATAGTTAGACTGTATAGATCTCAATCATAAACCAGACTATTTAAAATGCTCCCCTTCATTGGACGTGGGTTGTCCAAGTGGCTTGTGGTAACCGTTCTCTACATTAGGATGAAAAATTGCAGTGACGTTGTCGAGTTAAAGGCGTCTTGCAAGAAAGTTTAGTTTTCACAATGACATGGCTGACGATTGGAGGAAAACTCAATATTTTTGTAACTTAATTCCTGCCGTTCCTAGGCTCGATAAAAGTTTGCACAAGAGATATGAGCCACGCACTACTCGATCCAGTTTCTATTGTTTCGCCGCGTGCAGACCGCGCCGCGTGTGTTGTCACCAATAGTAACTGCGTAACAGCCGCATACCTCGAAGGTGGGATCTCATGCGATGATTTTGCAAACATACAAGTCATAAGACTTTTCTTGCAAACATATTGTGTTGGATCTTACTTTCGGCTTGTAGTGCTTGCGGTATTCCTGTGTTTTAGCGCTGCCACTGGTTAATACATGCAAATCAGTTTGGTTGATGTTTTTCTTCTTGTCCTTGTGGCGAGACTACGCTGGCTTTCGGTGCTGTATATTGCATGCTATACAAATTAGTTGAGTAGCATAACAAACCTTGCAGTTTTGGGTAGTGCTGAAGTCTATCAGGTGGTAACGGCAGTCCCATCGCCACGGGAAGAGCTTTGGTGGGCTTAGACCCCCAAACAAAGCTCCAAGCCCCTCAAATTGAAATATGAAACACTGTAAATCAGTGGAATTTTTGTCAAATTTGAATGTCAAGTCCCCCCGCACAAACGCAAAGCCCCCCTATTGACGACTTTTTGGCGACGGTTCTGGGTAGGGGTTGATACCAAGTATAAATTGTTTATGTGTTGAAACCTACCTAAATACTGTAGACATCAGCAGCACCTTTATCAGCTCAAAGGGCGGCATTTAAAAGACTTTTATACTAGTGGTTCTCAGCATTTTCAAACTAGCGAACCGGTAAGAAATGCAAAAAAAAAATTCGGACCGGCAGCATACAATCGCAATGATTGGACCAGATTATCGCAAGCATTTTGTTAATCGAAGCTGTTATATACGATTTCATTTCGAGGATCTTCATATTCCGAAAAATAATATAGTCAAAGTCGCAAGCTAACTCTTACAAATGTTGACTTATAATGTCTAATAACTCTTTAGCAATGACATCAACACTTGACAAAATTCGTTTAAAGTCGAAAACACCTCTGTATCTCCCTTCTGCACAAAGCTATCCCAAATAGCCAGCTTCTTTTTGAGTACACCTGTCTCAGTACAAAGATATTTGTGCAAAACCCCTACAGAGATGTATTAAGCTTGTTCAAATGGTAAAACATACCCACGAAATGCGCATGGTTTCTCATCCACGTTTCATCCAAAAGAAATTTTACGAGTTGAAAGTTCCTTTCGCTTTAAAACTGTTTTGTTTCCTCTTTGAGCTCGACAAGACGCGAAAGAACTCGCCGTCTTGACAGTCATCTTACTTTCGTATGGAAAAGATGGCAATGCTTCAAATCCATACTTTCACACAGTGTTTTGAACAGTCTGGAGTTCAAATGGCAACCTCGAATTTCATTTACGACTTTCACTACAATTTTTAGAACGTATTCAGATCAGTTTCTTTGCAGCTAAATGCTCCAGATGGACCATGCAATGAGTAAACGACATTGGTTGATGCGCTACTTCTTCAATTTTTGTAACATTTTAATTTTTTTAATTTCAATCTTGAATGTCCGGGGCCGTCGCCCCGTTCGCCCACACTTCCACACGCTCCTGATTGGAACGACAGTGACTTAAAATATGGAAGGTTTCATTGTATCATTTAAGAGAATTTGGGAGCATACTAAACGTAAGGGCCGTGGCGGCAGTTCACTACATGGAGCTGCAGTAAAGCCAAGTTCCAAGCATTTTTTAACATATTGCCTGACAAATGCTCCTTGTCAGGTTTTAGTTAATCCTGGTACCCTCAGCATATCTGCACATACTCTTTTTGCAGATTGTTGTAAATTTGAATACTATGGTACTTGCTTCATGTCCACTTTGAGAGTTGTTATTTTCTGAAAGCTGAAACTTTCTTTGTTAAAAAAGTGCAAAATTCCCTGTTGCTTTCTTGGCTGCATTTTTTTTTCTCAATTTATGCAATGCAGCTACTGCCAGTGGCGTGCCACGAAGTTTATAGTAAAAATTTCAGACAACAGTCTCTCAAAATTGCGTAGCGGTCAGCAAACCTGAATATTTAGAATCCTGTTTACTACCAATAGTCAACATTGTACTTTCTCAAAAACAAAATAGCCTAATTATGAAACTGCACAAGGATTTTATTTTGTGTCATAATATCCAGTCTAAACCAGCTATGTGGTACGGTTGGTTGAGCACGCGCCATTAACTGGGTAGGCTCGGTTCGACTCCCCGTTGGGTCACGCCGAAGACTTGGTAAACGGTAATTGTAGCCTGTCCATGCAGTCTCGTGCTCGGCGTTGGTGGGTGGATGCAAGGAAACGGTTCGCGTGCGTGCTACCATTGACTTGCCATCGTAGTGCAGCATTCACTGCCAAAGCAGCCGCGTGGCCCCCGGTGCGAGAAAGCAGAGACGGGCGACTACAGACCACCCGTGACACTCCGGAAGGTGTACAAATGCCGAGCACAAGCGAGACTGAACAATCCAGTGCATTTAATTGCAAGCCATATGTCATTGACCAGGATTTTACCGAATTCAGCATGAACGCTAACCATTTTAAAGTTACTTGACGGAAAATCAACGAAAGTACTTGACAGAAATGCAAGTTGTTTTGCAGACTGCCAAATATCTATGCGGACCGGTACTGGTCCGCGTACTGGCGATAGAGAACCACTGTTCTATACTACCTACCAATGCCATGCAATACAGCAGGGGTGGCCAAACTGCGGCTCTTTGAGCTTTCCGAAAACTTATATATTTGTTTTTTATTTTTTATTGTATTGCAGTGTTGAAACATTGTAAAATGGTACTGTGGTAGCTAGCGCACAGTGCAGTATTACTCTTGCAAGTCGTTCCAAAAAGAAACATGATGACACAGAAAAGTAGATTACAAATAAATTCGTGTTTTTAGATTTTTATGTTGCGGCTCTCTGTTACTTGGGTTTTACGATATGCGGCTCATACATAGAGCAGGATTGGCCACCCCTGCAATATAGAAAAAGTTTCATGTCGTTTGTAACTAGTTGTGAAGTTCATTTCACAACATGTTTTTTGATTTTTTTGGTACAGTATGGAACGGGGTTCAGTATGTTTTGCATACATTATTAGGCCTACTAATAAGTACGTATCAACATCACACACCTTGCAATGCAGACTACATTTTTTGGTAGTACAGTAGCTAAAATAATTCTGCATGAAGTGTCCATAGGTCATTTGCAGTAGGTATGAGGTTGCCACTTCACTTGAAGTTTTTTCAAGGACATTTTGTCGTTTTGTGGTCATAGGTGGCGGAACCAGGAGGGCCGCATGGGCCAAGGCCCCCCCACATTTATCTCTGGGGGGCCTCTGGCTCCCCACTTTTTTGCCTAAATATCGTAAGTTTAAGTAACACAACTACTATTGGGTCCAGTGATAAAGTAAATCGTTTAATGAAAAAAACGCTGCAGAATTTTGGCAGTACTGTGTATTGTCGATATTATTTCTAACATGTTGTAATTTGGCAGTGAAGTTGGCATGATTTCGTAATTGTTTGGCAGAATACACCGTGCAAAGTCTGTCACCCTGCTGTGGATTGCTTACCGCATTTGTGTTGTTGAACAGTGCTGCCAGATGATGTAATACAACACAATTTTTCACAAAAATGGTGTCATTTTACATGATTGTGTGTATGGGCGTCGGAAGGGATTTTTCCAGCGGGGGGCACTAGTGGATTTTTACAAACGTTTTTCTACGGGGGCCAAAAGTGGTGAAATTTGGTTTTTACCACTCGAAATAGAAAACAGCATTTTTACTGAAAATTTCAAATTCCTACCCCTCTTCCGACATCCATATGCTTGTGTGTAGGAAAAAGTTCGTGCCACACCATTAAAAAATTTGGGTAATTTCAAGCGTTTTAACACCATTCCAAATAGTGAAATTTTACTGAATCTTATACGCAAACTAAACTATTTGACAGATCAATTTCAATTGTGTTTTTGTTTTTGTATTGACAACGCTAAATAGCTATATTTTATTTCTGCATTGGCAACGCAATTGGCATCCTTACGGACAACTTGGTAGTTGCTACATATGTTTTGTCTTGTCTTGCATTCCCGGTATCTAATGCAGTTGTAGAATGAGTCAGTTTTCAGTAGAATGAGTAGTTCCAAAATATATGTCCAACACATTTTTCTAGTGGGGGCAAAATTTTCTAGGTGGCGCTTCGCCCCCTTGCGCCCCCTGATTACGTCCTAGAGGGCAATGCCTCCGCCAGGCACCCGCTCTCCGGTGTACCTGCTTTGAACACTTTTTAGATATAGTGGTGTAACACATTTTTTCAAACAAACATTGCTGAATAACAATGGGTAATCAACCACATTTTGCAAAATGTTTATTATATGTAGGCCTACATTGTACAAGTACATAGTGTATGCAGCACAGGGGTAATACAATTGCTCAGGCCTGTGCTATTGCTGTGTTCTGCTGACATATTGTAGCCTATATCGTGGCAAACGGAATAACATGTTCACTGGCAGTTCAATTACGTTGTTTAATCTTGATTCTTGAATGTTCAATGTAATCACTAGTTCAATAATAAACAATTTCACAACTGTTCAAGAACTTTCAAGGACGCTGGAAAATACTTAAGTACAACAAAATGTTTTTCAAGGATTAAAGATACAACCATAGACATAGCCAGGGGGACCTACGGGGCCATGCTCCCACCCCCAAATTTTTAGAACATATACTAATTTTGTGCCTTGAGAGGCGGAAACAAAACAGTATTATTCGCCTAAAATCAAATGTTTTCCCTCCGCGATGTTTTTTTGCCCCCCTCCTAAACTTTTGGGCTGGCTACACTAGGGGTCTTAACCAGTTTTGATAGTATATTCAAGGAAAGTACTTGGCACTCAAGAATGCCTGGCAACCTTAAGTAGGTATGGAAACACTTCCTCCATATATCAAACGGAATGACGCTTTGACACAAGTAGGCTAACTTCAAAGTATTGTTAGTGCAAAGAGTTACTTAGAGTTAATTGTAGCGATGTGCAGGCTAGTTGAAGCAAATTTACCATGATAATTAGGTTATTATACAGCAGCAACTAACAAGATTGCTATGACGTTATTCATAAAAATGGCTAAACGGAAATGTACGGCGTGACAGAATAAAACGATGAAAAACACGTAGAGTCATTTGTTACACCTCAACCCCAGCTTGCGTCGCAGTGCGGTTGTGGTCAGGGATATCCACAACAAATGTGGTTGCGGTGCGGATAGTTGACAGAATTTGTTGAGGCGGCACATGCAGCGGACACAAATTTTCTATCCACAAAATCTCTTGTGTGTGCAAGGTGCCATCTTCCTTACGCTTATTTTGAGACGCCAATTTTTGCCTTATCTTGTTATTCGTTGTTTCGTAGGCATTGGTGCGACAAATTGGCGACCTGTCCGTGGACAGAATGTCTCGACCGCATGTGAACGTGGTCATTACAAAATGTGGAACAGTAGCAGTCAAAGAACCGTTTTCCGTGGAAAAAACTGGAGTTCATGATTCGTCACATTACGAATTGTAACCGAGGAAATTTTGTTGTAGAAGCTGTGTCGTCAATTAAAATTCAGCAACTTTTGATCCGAAACGTGTTCCTCCATGTATTGAACTGCTCGCAGAATTTAAGACTGATCAAATTATAGATTTTTTGTGGTTTACATTCTTGGCTCCAGTGCAGTCCTGAAAAATTTCTTCATTTTAGAAATCAAGTCTCTGTGTGTTGTCCTAAGTTATGCATAATGTAAATGCTCATCTTGTTAATCTTTTTTGTGCGATTTGCTTGCACATTCATGTTAATGGCTCAGTATGGCACAGTCGTAGTTCGGAGTTTTATCTGAGCACATAGCTAAAGTAGCCTACGATTCAATATTTGTGAACAGATGATCAACTCCTATCCTCTGAGATTTAAAATGAGTCTTTTGTAAAAATTGAAAATTAACACTCACCTCAAATACTGGTCATCTATCTAGTTAATTATTGAAGCTTGATGAACTACTTAACAAGTGTTTCAGTGGTTTCCACTTCATAATTTAATGGCAGTGTCTAGCCGTACGGCACCGTATGCTAGCTTCTGAGGCTAGCCGTACGGCACTCTCATCAGGGCGCCCTGTGATTGGTGAAAGCGGTGGTGCGCAGCGGTGCGATGCGGTTTACCTCGAGAAGAGCGGTAAGAGTGGTGAAGAGCATCTTTGCGCTGAAGCGCGTCGTTGAGCAGTGAGAGTGAGCGTGGTGAAGGAGCATCTTTGTGCAGCGCTGACCAGAGAGCCGAAGTGCACAGTGCACATAAATGCATGACGGCCAAACTAGGTGTAAAGGTGTGCAAGGCATGCGAGCATACGAATCATAAGAAGGTTTAAAAGTCACGCTGTGAGTGAAATATGCATCGTTGTGTTTGTATGACAGTCAGAATCTGTGCGACTGTGCGCTGTTGGTGGCCTTGCAATGTCTACAAAATCTGCAGCATAAAATGCATGCGATATGCATACTCTTTATAGGTGTGCTATAGGGCAGGGGTGGCCAACTTGTCTTTGACTAGGATCGACCAGAAAATTTCTTGATATCTCGCGATCGACCGGTCGGTAACAAAGCCACATAAGTACGGAATGTCATAAAATGCAACGTTTTTCATTTTTATGT
>Ga0210059_1016519_pt1 | contig 10644 bp, 5 predicted proteins | sample Ectturendosymbi2_FD_188042 | JGI IMG/M metagenome (GOLD analysis project Ga0210059, IMG submission 188042) | Ecteinascidia turbinata endosymbiont from Florida, USA - Sample 2 (SPAdes) (version 2) | ecosystem: Host-associated > Tunicates > Ascidians > Unclassified | place: Key West, Florida... | reverse complement strand
CTATAGTTTGCAGTAAGAGAGCTCTTTACATATAGGCCAACTCCACCAGCAAGTGTATGAGAGTCACGATGGTAGAAATCATAACCTTCGAGATTATGGTTAGACACCTGATTATTTGTATGATTAAGACGTGTTTCTGTTATGGCAACTATGTCTGGGGTTGATTTTAGTTCTGATAGATATTGCTGCAAGTTTGGTAGTTTTTTTTGCAAGCTCCTCACATTGCAATTTGGAAGAAATAAGTCCCTTTCCCTCTTATTTTCTATGAATTTAATAAAGCTACTTTGATCATAATAGTTACAGATGTCAGGTTCGGTTGGGGTATCTTTATTATTGTTGAAAGGTAGAGTCAAGGTATTTTGTTTCTCATTACATACATGGTTAAATAATTTTTGTATTTCTTTGTTTGTTAAGTTACTAAAAGGAATCTGATCGGTTATACAATTGTGACAGTAATATGGTTTAGGGCTAGACGCCAATGAATTAAAAGTAGACAGACACATATCAATACTTTTAAATGCAGCCATCTCTCACACAAATCACAAGCTATGGCTTTTTGGTCTTTCCTGCAGGGCTTTACACAAATCGCGCACGGAAATTTTACAGGCATAGTGAATTGTCTATATCTGCAACTTACGCACTACACAATAATGGAGTTTCACAGTTGCCATTACAAATTTTATTCAGCATGCAAATCTGCTAAAAATTTCACTCCCAACTCTTTCCAGTTTATACCAATGTTAAGCTGGAACAGATCATCAGTATTTTTTATATTGTACCATGTATTTTTATATGTTACTTTTATCGCTCCATTCCAAACATATGCATCTTGTATATTGGGATGATTTTTTATATAGGTATATAGTTTGTATCTGGTACTTGTTAGATCTTCACAGACTGCAATTTTGATGCCTTTCAGTTTTTTTCGTTTCTCTATAAATTCTTGCTTTTTACCATACGAAACAAAACGAGCAATTATTCCTCTAGGTTTAGCTGCTTTGGATCTTTTCTTTTTACCCAACCTGTGGAATCGTTGTATGTCTTTTTCTTGTAAAGAAATGTTAAGCTCCCCTGCTAGTTTCAAGAGTTGTTTTTTGCCATCATCCTCAACTGTGTAGTCCTCTGGTATTCCAAAGATTCTAACATTTTCTCTTCTGTTGTATTGGTCCAATTCATCAGTTCGAAAGTATTCGGTATGCATAAGGCTTTTAAATTTTTGGTTTTCTTGTTTTAACTTAACATTTTCATTTTAAACTTTTTCTAATTTGGATTCAAGTCCCACGAGCTTGTCCCATATGCTACTTACAGTTGATTTTACTTCAAGCAAAGCTGAATGCACAGCTTCCAGGTTGATTCCTTTTGAGCTTGTCTTTGCCATTTTCACACCAAAGCACTTGTAGTTTAAAATATAAACAGCTTATTCAAATCTTATTCAAATAGAATCTTTGTTGAACTAAAAGTTGAATAGACTGTTGATTTTGCCTCATTACTGTTTTCATACTAAAGCACCATTTCAGTAAAAATAAAAATACATCCCTGTGACATTATAATAACATAATTATTGAAGGAAACTCTTAATTTTGTATGATGATATTAGATCACATCACTCGCAGTGTCAATACAAACCGTAATGTTCACAATCACCACTTTGTTGAAATCAGAACGCACACACAAGTAAGACACGATTTCAACATCAACACGCCAAAGGCATGTGTCCTCCATGAGAAAGAGGAAGGAAAAGATTGCAGCCAAACAACGACAACGTTGAAAGAAGCTGTTTTATTTCTATGTCAAATGAAGAAAACGTAGACCAGGTTGAAACTTCCGCATCGAAACGAGAATTAAGATCAGAAAAATTTCTTTCGTGTTTGCAGCAGTACATTGAAATCACTGTGAAAAACTGGGTTTTACAATACTTCCTGGCCCGTAGCAAGTGAAAGCTTGTCTTGTCAAGCCGTTAAATTTGTTCATTTAAGGCCAAGGTCTTGGAATATCGTGAAAATAACAGGAGATCGTGTGTTTGTAATACACCTTAAATAGCCCAAATTCGGCAAAGCAGAGAATTTGTGAAAACAACAGGTCAAATTCAACCACTCAAGGCACACAACAGCTCAGTTTGACAATATTATCCTGATTAAGCTTTCACCGTTTATCCTACAACGTGGACCACGCACCTGCTGGTGCAGGGAATGCTTCAATGACAGAAAGTCATGGGTAGAGCCAATATCGGAAGGAAAAGGAATTTGCCAACGCTGTTGACATGGCAGAAGCCGATATGGGTGCCACGATTAACCAACCATTAGTTATTTTGCGTAGACCTCAACTCAGGTGAGTTACGTTTTGAATCAGTCAAGAAGAGAAAGAGGTGCTTTTGTGCTACCGCCAGAATTCGGAAAGTAGCCTCCCGACACAGCCTGATCGTTTGATTTTATAAAACGTTTTAAACCAAAATAGATCATGAGAAACCAGACAAACATTGTCAAAAGCAAGGGAATATCCGGGCCTCCTTTTCTAATCACCCTGTGCTCGTGGTGTTCCGGTTTCTGTCCGTTTTGCTCTCTTGCGACAGCATGCGGTATAGAAATATTACGTTTGCGATCCTCTAGTTGGTGTCGTTCGGACGGGTGGAGAACACGCAAATCGAATTTGTTATATTCCACTGATTGAAATTCGTGCAACTGCTGAGAACTTCTTGAATGTTTGCGCTTCGAACTCTCTTTTGTCTCATGCATCTCCATGTATTTTGAAGTCTGTAGGACGAACACAGAATATGGAAGTTTTGGAATCAGTTTCATGCAATTTTCAGTCACAGCAAAAACTTAATTGATGATTTTAATTAATGAATTACTAATGGACTGTGAAATTGTCTTAATACTCCAGATATTATTTTTGAAAAATATGTTTTATTTATCTGATTCGTAAAAAAATGTTTGTTGCACTGTGACACATCTTATAGACACCCACAGCTAATTTCCGGATGAGGATGCCAGGAGCAAACAAAAAGCGTCAACATTACTCACAGCATGAAAGGTTATGGTTTGTATCAAGCACCATCTTCTGAATATTTCCGACTTTTCTTTTTATGCTTAAACAAAGCATAGAAAATGCGTACATAGGTAGTGCAACGTATGGCTGAAAGCTGATTTCAACTTGGAAAGATGCAACAAAATACTGCTTCGAAAAATGCTTTTCTCTTTCCAAAATTGCCTTTTTTCAACGGATTTGATAAAAAAATTTTGAAACAAAGGTGTCTAGTTAAGCACTTGCTTGTACTTTGCGAAACCAACGCGCGTGAATGAGTGACGCACAACGCCCCGTTGTGGCCTAACCAGTTTCAACTGCCAGCAACAAGTTTCTGAGAAAATCTATCAACGATCCACGTTTCAGTTTTCATGTAATCCTCAGGGAGATAGACTTTTTTCCAAAACTTCAAGCAATCACTGACTTGAAAATCGATGCTATTCTCGGATTAAGTGGCAAAGACCGACTGAAATTAGATCAATAAGAGGTAGAAGCTACTTTTAATGAAGGGGAAAGCGTCAAAATCTTCGCCAGTCGATGGAACGACATGTAAGTTAACTTGAATTTACTCATCTATTTGTTAAGCTTTTTCATACCCCGTGAAAAACAAAAGACGTTCGTAATTTAGAATGGATACTTCCTGCTGTTTTCTGTTTGTCAAACTCCGGCAACTTTCAATAACGTTGCTTTCGTTTCAGTGCCAGGCAATTCACATTTCTGACGCGAGCATCCATCAGCCTTGTTAGATGTTTCTACAAAAATTCTAAGATATTTATGAAGCTGTGTAATAGTTTTGAAAAGGAAGTTTTGTGATCTTGCAGTGCTGTCAACGAAACACCTGGTGCAGCTTTAGCTTGCTTGGACAAGTGGTATTTCCTTTTATTGCTTGGCACAAACTTTTTAAATTAGGCAAAGAATAGAATAACACGTGGTAATAAAATTTCAAATTGTGTGGTAAGAGAGTGGCAATGCATTGAATTCATAAATGCTAATGGAAAGTCAAACAGTTTACCTCAGAACAAAGAACGTTCCGCAGTTGCTCACGTGACCAAGCGTCGTTAATCCTGTATGACGTGATACGTCTTTTCTGTTGGAAGAGATTGACCTGAGCAAACGCCAGAGATGATTTTAGGGCCAAGTGCCGCATAAGCTGTGGAAAATGTAATCTGGCACTAGAAACTTAAGCAAGCAAAGATCCTAATTGAAACCTATTGATTTTTTAAAAAGATTGTCAAATAGTACCTAAAATTCAAAACTATATGTATCTCTGGCAGAAATTGTTATAAAAAAACAAAAAATGTTTTCGTACTTTGACTCCCGTTTTTATGAATAAAGGTGTGAATGTGTGCGAAATCTATTCAGCTATAAAAAGCAATCGATTAAATTTTTAACACAGGCCACTTACAAATGTATATGGGTAACATGGCACTAAAATGTCTATGTTTCAAAGAAGCTACTACTGAAAAGCTTTGATGAGTCTGTAGAAACAAACAGAAATTGCACGGATTTTACTGAAATTAATCTGTTGATGATGCTGATGTTCCAACTTTTCGAACCAAATTTTAGAGTTATGCTGTGGCGTAACGCAAGACAAGAACGAACTAGCCGTGCTTGGAAATAAGCTTAATTAAATTATTTTTTCCTGTGACTAAAACATGCTGATCGGTCAATGCTAAGTAAATGACCTACAATATCCTGAACTGCAACGATGTTTCTTTGTTTGGTACGATAACGTGTCGGATGAAAGGATTGGGAGTTCCTGACAGCATCAGATTAATGGGACTGCTTTGTAAACCTTATCTCTCCCCCTCATGCATAATTAAAAGCGTCAGTTATGGATTGCTTATTTTCAAGCGGTGTGTGGAAGTCAAAACTATTTCTGGAAAGACAATCTTGCTAGTGGAAAGCTACTATCATTTAAACTTCAAACAGAATTAAATGTCAGAGAAAAGCAGGTTCAGAATTACTTACTGTTGACAAAGAGAGAGTTGGACAATATATTTTCCCCCAAAATGATTATCCATCACCAGGATTCCACTAGTCAAGACGCTTTTATTTTTTATTCTCTTCAGAAAAATCGCGTTACGTGGTTTTCACTTAAATTTGAATTTGGAACCCTACAATTTATATATCGGACAAACATGGAAAAGCTGGCAATTCTTGCTGAAAATAACATGGTGAAGAAAAAAGAACATGCGACATTTTGATGCATGATGAATAAGCCAATCGTCATTTAAGGAGGTTTTACGCCTGTACATTATTTATTTCGAGGTAGACGTTTGAAACAAACTTTGTGTATTTACTCACTGAAACGGTAACACTATGGCTTCCAATCACTGAAATCATTAAGTTTGATTATATTAAAAAAGCAGAAGCATCATTGCTTTTAAGTGATGCAACTAGTCTGCCGCACAGATTCTAGTGAAACTGTAGTCAGCTTTTAAATGTTGCTCAACAATGAGACTAATTACGCTTTATGTCACTTTCGTGAAGCGTGAAGTGTTGTTTATGTGAAAATGAGATGATTTGTTCTACGCACTACCGAAACATAAAGCAGGAAGGCATTTACAATACGCAACAATACACGTAAAATATCACGGTATTAAGGTGATTTTTCAATTGAAGGTACGTGCTGTGGTTATGCTGTTGAACGTGGCTTAATTGGCACAAGCTTTGAAGACCAAGAGGGTTTTCCAAACAATGATAGTTTGACAGCGCTATTTTTCATCAAATGACCAACTTCTTAACGAATATTTTTAAACTGTCCTTGAATGAAAAGTACCTTTTCTTCAAATGAAAAACACAATGTGTCGTTTTCTTCCAAAATACTGTAAACCAGATGTTGGCTTGCAGCTTGCTTTAGCTTGTTGTTCTCATTTCTCATTAGCAGTGTTGTTGAAATGTACTTCAAAGTCCGAAGGTTTGTCATAGTGTTTCTCAAACCTTAAACTGAGTGGTTGATTGCACATTTATGCGATAGCTATTTCATGACAGTAAACGTTTGAACGCAACAAGGATAAAAAGATTATTTATCAGCGTTAGTTTGTCATTTTTGATGCAGTGAATATCGCGCCAGTGGTTTGGTGCAAATTCAAACTCTTGAGAACTCCACGCTGTGATAGCACTGCGCGGAACCGTCGCCAGGACGTCTTCAATAAGGGGCTTTACGTTTGTACAGGTGGGCTGAACATTCTAAAAATTGACAAAAACACTGATTTATAGACTTATAATGATTTATAGACTTATAGTCACATTTTAATTTTGGGGGTTGGAGCTTTGTTTGGGGGGCCTAAGCCCACCAAAACCCCCCGTGGCGACGTGACTGGCAGTACGCGGCTAGCAAAAATTCGTAACGCTTCACGTCGGGTTAGTGTTGGGAGTAGATAATCACATATGCCCCTTCTAGTGATGTTACAGGAAAACATTTTCAATTTGCTCTGATAACCTTAAGACACCTACGTTTCGAAAGGTTAACTCGCCATGTCCTTTTGCTTCCTTACAGTTTAGGCAAAACGCAGCAGCTTCACCTCCGTCGTGCTGGCGTTCCTTACGCATGTCACTCCGTCATCCTGCAGCAGCATGACGTATAATGAAATGACGCCCAACAGAGTACACGAACATATGAGCGGGTTGCCTCGTAATCTCATCACAGGAGATTGGTTGCTGTCAATTTCACTGAAGGGCAAAGAGGCGTCGTTTATCATTGCTGTACTTCCTAAATGTTGAAGTTGGTTGAAGCGGAGGTCAATTTCCTGCAAATTTATATATACGTTTGTTTATTTTACAGAACGAAAAAGTCATACCAGGTATATATTTTTCAATTTCGGTCGTGGAATGTAACAAAATTGTTGGTATCATTTTATAAGTATTACGTTTTTTTGATTGCGTATAACGATTGCGCCTCATACTGGAGCTGAACAGAGCGGATCAAACATTTAGAAACAGCTACATACAAGTATAATTATTTAAAAAATCAACTCCCACTACGCTTTGTCAACCTTTGTCTACTCCGTGATCAAAAACTATTTGATTTTAGATGTTGCACAGCTGCGTTTAGTAAGTCACGGGATAAATGTCTTTGTCTCATCAGATGTGACCATTTGATGAGAAAAAACAACAGGAATGACTTTAACACCATGAACCCTCTGCTTCACCGGAAGAATGTGAACCAATTTTTACTGGCTCTTTTGCCATATGCCCAGAAAGCCTTTTGTATTTTACTGATATTGTACAGTATTTGTAGCGATGGTAGAACACTTAAGCAGATCTGCACTAATTTGGTTGTTAGAAAAGCTACCGTTTGTAGGCGAGGTGCCATTTATAGCCAATGTATTTGTATTGCACAAAATGCTACTACTTTTCTATAATAATTGCTGAATTGCAGCGATCCTAAAGCTTTAACATAAACTTTTGTTTGCCATCTTTTCTGAAGTAAATGCATATTTTGCTAGAAATATCCCGATTCACCAGCATTTAGTTATATGGAGTCAATTTGCTTGTGATATTATAAGCAAATCTGAATGTGTCCAATTAAATGTGGTTTGACTTTTAGCAATAGAGAAAACAGTTATGACAAAATTAACGAACACAGGAATTGAAGCAAGCGGTATATCCCAAAAGTGGATTTCAAAAGTCTGAAGATTAATAACAGTACAGCAGGAGATCGCAGTAAAGTTGCCTTCCACTTTTGTACAAAGCAAGGAAAAAGACACTTTAAAATTGAAAATATATGATAAAACCGCAACCTGCAGCCGTACAAGACCGTTCAGTGCATTTTCGGATATGAAATAGATCTGGTTATGTGACAGGTCTATGTACTCCAACCATCTTGAAACAAAGGTGAAACTGTATTCATTCACTACTCGCAGACTTCCTTGAGACATGATGAAGGCGCTGATTGGAAAGATAGTTTTTGATGTTGAAGTTGCTTCATAAGTTGACTGATTGAACATCTTTTGAAACACACAATATTTTTCTGAGGCATCACAACGAAAGAACAAACTTCAAATAGAAAACTTTTTTTACTTTCCAAAATTTAACAGTTCAATGGTTTCAAGTTTTGTATCGTGGAATAAACGATCTTTTGGAATACACAGTTTAAAAAAATGCCAAGTGCTCTTTTGCAGCCGTTTTACCTGCATTTTTATAAAAGATAATCCAATTTACTGTAAATACTCATGCAAACACGCTTGATAACTTACTCTACCTATTTGAAAACGATACATTTTTCTTTTTGAACTTGATAAAACACAAGATAAGACACGTGTTTCAATGTCAGCTTTACAGGTAATAATATGATCTGACCTCAGTAGATCTCAAAGCAGATCATAGTTGTTTTTCTCAAACGCTTAAATATTTTTAAGCTGCAAGGCTGGTTATGAAAAGTAAACTAAGTGTAATTGACACAAATTCGACCTTGTCAACTGATGTGTAATAAACGTATAAGCTGGACGAAAGTAAGCCTAGTATCATCAAGTTGCTGTGTTTAATATTTTTCATTCAGCTCTGTTTTACAGAAAAAGATTGGATTACAATGTGTGGAAGTCGTGACTGCTTACAACATTTATCTGGATTTTTGCACTTGCCTGCAACGGCCTCGCAGCTCATTTACGGATTTGACCACAGCTGAATGTAGAATATTTATCTTTAAAATAGCAGGGAAGAGATCAGGGCAGAGAGCCTATTTACTATGACGGGCTGCATTAATGTGGAATATTGCTGGTAGGCAACAAATTTCATATTGAAATATTACAATTATCTTCCTAAGCAAGATAAGGAGACAGGTATACGAAAGATCGAGAGATCTACTTCTTTGCTTATCACAGAATTTCGTTCTGACGCGGTTGTGTTTTCACGTGGGCGAAGAAAATTCTGATGCAGCCCATTTTAAAAAATCACGCCGTCTGCGTGGTCCATGGGCAGGTATCCCACCCCTGGTGTAAAGCTAACAACATAAAGTCCAACAATATGTCGTTTTGTTTGTAAAAGCTCATCGAAAGAGTTGAAACACTTTGTTATCTACGAACGTGTGTTACATTTTATTACGGATAAATTATTCAAACTCTAGCTAGGTATTCAGTATTGTTTTGCTAGCGATTTAGGTAAAATTGCATACTCCACGTAATGGACATAATGACTTGGCCAATACTGTGCCAGTTTGAAAAGATCTTCTAGCAGGTCGTTTAGCTTATTGTTTTTTTAGCATCAGCATACGTCTTTTAAGTAAACGTTATGCAGATTAATCATTAGTGTTTTGGTAATTTTAAACTTCACTATTAAATATTAAGGCCTAGACTTACGAAAGGAAGACGGTCCACCCGTTGGCCGATGCAGTAAAACAACTGTACTGGAAACCGGAAGGCAACTATAGAACTGGTTTTGATGAACCACACTCCGAGAAAAACATTTTGGCTTCCTGTGCTACTTTTGCTTTTGTTGAAGAATGGTACAAACCAAGTGGTGTTAGACAGGGCGGGTTTTAAAGGATGACTCAAAGTTCCACAGATACACGACGACTGACATAAAGTCACATAGAACCGCATTTGCAAGTTCGTAGAATTGAATTGAATGCTATTAATCGATAGAATTGAAAATGCCAAAAAAATTGCTTGGACATACAAGTCCATTCTCATCGCTTGAAGTTATGATACTTTCTTCCCGCGCCTGGACACTTCGAAAGGAAACTTTTCCCACTGATCCAGAATGCTTCTCCTCCTCATTTGCAGAAACACGTAGAGTTAATATATTTGTGAATATTATCAGAAGAGGTTAACGGTAATTCACAAAGTGTCAGACGCAAATCTGTAGAACAGGCAAATCTTAAATATTCTCTTTTGAAAATAGACATAAAATGTACGCATGCTACACTCAAACTACAGCCGTCCATAGAGAAAGTTACAGTGACTTTATTTACAAACTAAGAAAAAGATTTTCATTTGCTTGTCTGAAGCTCAGTAAAGTCGTTGTGTTCAACACTTATCATTTACTAGTAAATTGCAACAATATCAGCAAAACCACAATGTTTGTTAACCATTTTCATCCAATTAAGTGCGCAACACACGGTGGTCAGATCCACATAGCTTAGCATTCATAAATGTGACTGAACTTGGCTGCGTTACAGTTAAAACAGAGGTAATACAGTTACAGTCAGGAAAGGCCAGTGGCATACCGGCCGGAGGTCACGGGAGTGTAATGGCTGGGCGCAATTTTAAGGGGCGTCAAAGGACTACAAAACTCAACACATCGCATACTGCGCTACTTGCAGTGTCGCTTTTATGCAATACCTATGCCTTCCCTGATAAAACGTTTTCTGTTTTAGTTGAATGTTTTTCGCAAACCTATTTTAGTTTTGAGCAACACTGACGGCACGTGTTGCATAAAAATGATTTAGGTGGCGTCATTACCACGCCCTTAATTATTTTTTTCTCAACACATCAAATGAAAGACGCTCGACTCGAAAAAAATGCGAAAAACAGGTCAATACGCGAGAAAAATGCCCTGGCTTCCTCCTATTCACCTTTACAAGATTGTGCGGACAGATTTATTAAGTACAATTACATTTGTAGAAGTTTGCACGCTTTGCCGACCACTCCCCGTCGCCACGGTGGGGCTTTGGTGGGCTTA
>Ga0210059_1016518_pt1 | contig 10645 bp, 9 predicted proteins | sample Ectturendosymbi2_FD_188042 | JGI IMG/M metagenome (GOLD analysis project Ga0210059, IMG submission 188042) | Ecteinascidia turbinata endosymbiont from Florida, USA - Sample 2 (SPAdes) (version 2) | ecosystem: Host-associated > Tunicates > Ascidians > Unclassified | place: Key West, Florida... | reverse complement strand
CTCCATTTAAACTCTGTGCCCCCCATTTCATGTTTGGCCCCCCGACCTACCACGAAGCTGTAGAATTGCTATGCGCAGTTGTAGATAGTCAATGAGCAATAACTTGTTGAATGGCTCTAGTTTGCGGCATTGCATTATTTTTTCAAGTAAATAAAAGCGCAAAATTAAACTTTATTAATTGCAGGGATTGCCAATATAAGGGTCTTGAATGCTTTATGTAAACGAAAGTTCTGATTATGTTAAACCAAGAGCGCATCCTATTTTGATTTCATGACGGGTGGTAAAGTTGTACGAAACACTGAGTACTGTGAAATTAGATTTTGAGTAGTCACACGTAGGTTGGGCATCCTCAGGGTGTAGGCTTAAGCCTAGGGCCTCAAGCTCCCAGAGGCTCTCCAGCAAACCGTAGCACGCATGGAATCAATTACTGGTATTGTGTATGATCAGTTCGATAAATAAACATTCGTCAACCATTTATGTTTTTAATTTTTTTTCAGATTTTGTGTCGATAACACCAGGGTCTTCCAACGAGCTTTCATGAATCTCAGAATGACCGTTGGTCAAGCCGCATGCAGTGTCGACATACTCAAAGCACTTTTACTGCGTCCTGTGTTTGGTGAATCGTGTCGATTGTTACGCGTGAATTGGCGAAAGTTTGGATACGCACCTGATCAAAGCTTAAAGGTTATACTGCAGATAAGAGATACGTGTAAGGCAAGCATTATCCTACAACAGGGGTTCTCAACCTTTTTAACCATGTGGTGCAGTTAAAACACTAATGTGTCCACTATACCACCTGGAGCCCTCACATTTTATGACGTCCCTGCCTGCAACCCCCACCGTTTGGAATTCGCCCTGACGAAGATAGTTGTACCTAACTATCGAATAGTTGGCCAGTTTTTTAACCTGTTATGCTTGCCGCCAGTAGAGCCTGACGAAGTACTGCTTACTGACAGAAACATCCTGGCCCGTAACTAGGGGTGGGTCGAATCCCCTCCTAAAATTTTTTTCGCAACCCCTGGAAAATTGTGTTCGACAGTTTAAAAGAATCGGGCCCCTCAGAAAACTCTTCGCTCCCCGTGGTGTCCCAAGCTGGTTACGGGCCCAGAAACAGCTCTGCGCCACGCCAATATTCTTGACATGCGATTTCTTTCAAATGCTGTTTTTAATTCCCTCCGCTGTCGCGAGTAACAGGTTTGAAGCTTCCGGTCGAAAGTTCACGAGACATCAACACAAGGCTGGCGCGTTCAACCGAGTCAAAGTTTCGCAGCTTTGTGAATGATTCCTGTGCTGGTTGTTCTTGTACGGTGGATACGCATAAACGAGTGCCTAAGTTATTTTCAACGTAAAACTCCATTGTCCCTCTTTACCAGTGCAATTCATTGATGGGGAATACTAGACCTAATATTATGGCGTAATTCGTCTAAAGCAGCTATGTCCAACCCAAATGGTTTACTGAGCCAAACATGATGTCACTATCTTGACCAGGGCCGCACATTTAATGACATATTCATGAAGGCCGCACATTGAATGACTTACGTTGATCTTAGCAAAGCAGATTTAGCATTAGCCAATGTACTGAAAGCGTTCGAAACCAACGCGCAATGGTAACAGACGTGATAAAGTGGCACTGAAGAGCACTTGCCTCAAAAATGTCAAATTCAAGATTATCAAAATAAGGGCAGGTTGTCAGTATATAGGACACATTTACTGCAGCGAAAACCTGAACTGGGCCGCATGCGGTCCGCTGGTTGGACATAGCTGGTCTAAAGGTACATGTTCCAATATCACTTTCCGTGGAGCGAACTTGGATGATGGCAACAAACCTGACCCCGGTCGAGCAGCAAACACGGACGAACAACGGTCGAGAGCGTGGTTTTGACTTTCCTCTTAAATCAACATTTCTTGAAATTTGTAGGTGACGGACCCCTCAAGAAGAAATGTTGCAAAATTTGAAATTAGGTTTTAATCATCGTTTGTAGCCGGGTAACCGAAAGTTTAGTGCAAAGCCTATTAACCCTTCAAATCACATCCATAGGCCCCAGGTTAAGAACCCGTGTCTTAAAATGAATTGCCAAGTTTGAACAAATCAAACGAAAACAAACGTTTTTCACAATTTCCGGACCATCATGAGCGAGACAGAACATTGAAGCTTTACCGACGCCCTTGCCTTTACATGGGAATCATTTTTGCGGCAATGATTTTAAATTCACAGGAAAACACTTGTTACGTTTTTCGCGGTCACAAATAATCCGATGCAAGCCACGAATCCACAACAACCTTCGGTGATGGATGGACTGGGGGGAGGTGTCCAACAAACATCAAAACACAACCACGGCCTAAAACTCAACGATTGGACTTATTTTGTCACCTACACTTTGAAAGATGGTTCGGCGGATTTTAAACTACCTCGTTGGGTTGATCAGCAGAGTTCAACGATATCCTGTTTCGCACGAGCAACAACCCGTGACTCGATGCATGGATCGCATACTTCGCTTACGTCAGCGACTATTTCGAGCGTCGTCATCCGTAATGACGTAACACAGTTTATTGCACAATACAAAAAAATTTTTTTAAATCGCAGAAGAAGGTGATGATCAAAGATGCCGGATGTTTCCGCGACAAACAGTGCAGTTGTCCTGCAAAAAATATATGTTATGTTTAGCAGCGAAGGATGGGGGGTCTGGCCGCGAATGGCCTTGTTTCTCACCCGGATGTTCGATGGGAGGCAAGTCTCGTGGAAAGAATGACGACACAGGAAGCTGACGATGACAACGTGGTCTCCGCGGACATCTGCCAGTGTCAACAACGTCGGTCCAGTCAGAATGAGTTACGTGTCAACGTTAATCAAATGTGACGAAATCAAGCGAAACGTAAGCAACAGCAACGTCTATTATCGTAATTTCTCGCTGCTCCTTATCAGAAGCGCCTCACAACTTACCCGGATGTACGGGCAAGTCCAGAACAAACTTGCCCACCGAGCAATCATCAAACAAAGTACCTGATGAGCTGAATAGGTTCCTTCCACACGCATCGCACGAATTGTCGTCTAACAATCAGAAAAAACAAACTTTAAACACTAGAAGAAAATATCTTTACCAGATATCAAAAAAAGAATCGCACGGGACTTGTTCTCATAATGACCCACAGAACTCTTACAAATCGACCCACACTTCACTTGCATCCATCACCAAAGCATTTCACTTTTTTTCATGAGAAAAACGATTGATGCAAAATATAAATAAAACAGTGATGAGGTACATGAAGATTTGACGTAATCAAACAAGACCAACTTTTCTCACTGAGAAACAATATGACTCAGCCGAAGAGTTTTCAACCCGATACACATGTACTGATCTAAAGCAATCAACTAACAAGATCTGGTTTCATCAAACAAACATATATCCCACATTAAGTTTTTTGTTGCGAAACTGAATAATACCACACAGTCAAACAAATCCAGAATTTACTTTTTTTGTCATAAAATTGTATTTTATTTTAGAATTAGTCATACGCCCCGTATTGCATTGTGACGTCCACACACAAACACAAATATCACAGTCAGTGGTGTAGGGGGTCGGGGGGCAAGCACACCCCCAAAGGGGGGCGGGGGGCAAGCACACCCCCAAAAGTTTTGATTTGTTGAAAATCTGGGCAAAATTCCTGAAAATTTGGGCAAAATCTTTGAAATTCTGGGCAAAATTCCTGAATATCTGGGCAAAAACGGCGCCCAACGTTCTTTGATTTCAAAAAATGGCGCCCAACGTTTGCAGAAAAACAAGCGAAGACCATTTTTTGGAGGTCACACCAAAAAACGGTCCGCAAAAGTTGGAAGACAACTTTTTGGGCAAGTTCGGGAAAATTTTTGCACCCCCAAAAATTTGCTAGCTTCCACGCCTGTGATCACAGTGACGTCATAAACCATGAAAATAAATGGTAGGCCGGAAAACTCGTTTCACGCGATAAAGTAATCGTCACAAAGGAATGTCGTCATCACTAACCCTCAATCCTGATTGGTTTTTTCTTCAGCTTAAGTTGTTTCCGCATGAGGGCCAGCACGTCAGAGGTGAGGACGTGCTTACATTCAAACCACAGAGCGGTCTGCATCGAATAATCCTGCGCCGGGAAATATCACTTGACACGACAACAAACACAACATTGACAATAATAGTTCTAGTGTATTCAAGCATAACTAATGTTACGTAACTTCGCTCCGCATGTGAAGTAAGCAACCAAGAAATCGATTTCACGTAAAACTACACATCCTCAGTTCTGCAAATTACAAGCACAGCTTACCGGTGAAAAGTTGAAAGAGTGAAGAGCAGAGAAAGCAAATAACCTCAAGACTGAAATGAATAAATCAACACAGGCTGCGACTACGAAATCATCGAAAATACGTCTTCCTTCATCATCGAAAATGCGTCTTTCAAAATTATTTACAAACATCCTTTAATAGAATGAAGTGTTTGTCAATACAACGTATTTTCATATTTCAATCCAGTTAGAGTAGACATTTCCGTAGAACCTTTTATTCGCAGCGCGCCCCCCATTTTTGTGGCTGCGACTACCGCGAATGAAGAGTCTCAAAGTAAGCGTTACCTGAGGTTGTGCCCTTAGGTGAGGTTACAACGTTACCTGAGGTTACAACGTTACCTGCAGGATTTTGACCAAAGCGTCGCGAAGTCCTGGAATCTTCATCCCTGTTGGAATTTTTCTGATTAACTTTATTGGATCAACATGTGTTCCTATGTTTTCCAACAATCCTCGAATGAATTCTGAACAAAGTTCTGATCAGTGAACCGTTTGACTTACACGGACGACCGTCACACGTAACAATGCAGGTTTTGACACAACTACACTATGGCGTAGTTTCGTTTTGCAAACTACAGCAAACGATCATTATTTGAGTGAACACAAGCTGCATGTCTACTCCAAGTATCAACCAGGTCATTAACTGACATCCTGAATCTCTAACAGGTCAATGAACGAAATAATGGCTTCCTCCCCAGCCCGCCACAAGTCACCACATTAGGTTGTGACCGAAACGACTGAAGTTTCTAACCACCAACTTACTTTCCGGCCCAGATTTCGAAAGCAGTAAAGAATTATCAAATAATCTTGCTTGCCGATAGAGTCTATCAATAACAAGAAACAGAAGAGCTGAGAACACACCAGGCTTGTGGATCGACTTATCGATCAGTTCGTCCCACAGTGGGTCGTCGTTTTGCTCTTTGCAGAAATCCACAGCTTTCGAAACATCAGTTTCATGTTCAGTGATGAGCGACAACGCACGCGAGGCATTTCCCATTCGACCTAAGAACAACGGCATTGCAATAGAAACAACGGCATTGCAATAGAAACAACGGCATTGCAATAGGAATGAAGAACAGAGATAAGCCGCTCAAATATGTAACTATAGAAATAAAAATCAAAGCTTGAATCAAAATCATTGTGAAAAAAATCAAACAGCCGAGATGGAACTTTTGGGTTTTCGGGTCCGCATCAAATAACAGGATATTGAACTCCACGCACAAAACAACATAATTTTGATCAAAATTATCCCTGTCAGGGCGTCACGCATGGCTTGGCTGTTCACGTGATGTGACGTCAGAATAAGTGATTACGCAACAGAACACACATTGCAAATTTGGTTGAGTCTTTTCTTTAAATACAAAGCAATCACACTCGACTTGCCCAGTAAGAAAACTTGTTCTTGGACATAATCCCGTTCTTCACAGATCTTCAAAGCTTCTTGGAGATCAATGTACTTACTGAAAACACAAAAACAATATCACACCCTGCATTTTCAGTTCTGCATCGTTTGGAAACTGATGCAGCCTTGAGCTGTGCATGAAGTACTTGAGCAACAATCGAATCAGACGGGTCTCATGACAAGTAAGCAAATCTACGGATTTTAAACGCAAATATACAATCTTGAAATCGGCATTAAGCATAGTTTTCACTGGGGTGACGTGTGCCATGTGACGTAATGACGTGTGCCGTTTCGTTTGGAAATTTGGTGTGAGCAGTTTTATCAGAAAAGCATCACTGATTTTTGAAATAACGACATTGCTTAATTTGTCCAAAAAGTTATCTTTCGATAGTTACCCACAAGGTAACACTTTTTCCTGCTATACTTAGAATTCCATCCAAATCTGTAACTTATTCACAAAACAAAATTTTATGATTTGCATTTTTTGCGGGGTATTTTCATCAAAAAACATGATATTTTCCTCCCAAACCAACCACTGCACAGCATTGCATGTTGTATATGTTCGGGTTAAAGCTCGTTCACACTCGGCTGGTGTGAGGCTACGACAGGAGGGTGTTAAAAAACTTGCGGTGAAACGAAAACAACGTTGGAACATTCTTGGCATTCAATTCGTGGCTTCAACACAGACCTGCTCATTGTGAACTACATGTCTACCAATGATGAGGTTCCTATATTTAAACAGTTAAGTTTATTACCCCCGGATTTTACATTGATAGAATGTTTGAAAGTAGAAACAGTTTGAAAGAAAATGCTTTCCAAGCACTCAGATGTGAACTTTAAATATAGAAAAACTTCTAACCTGGACTTAAGAAAAGGCAAAAGTCTCGTCCGATCGAACTGCGCGTAAAGTCTGACTTGTAGTCCGTGATATTCGGATCCAAGATGCGAGTCACGGAGGAATAATGCGTGCAAATACTGTGAACACACAACGTCTATTGTGACATAAACAAAAGTAATGTGAGCACACATCAGCTATTGTGACATAAACAAAAGTAATGTGAACACACAACGTCTATTGTGACATAAACAAAAGTAATGTGAGCACACATCAGCTATTGTGACATAAACAAAAGTAATGTGAACACACAACGTCTATTGTGACATAAACAAAAGTAATGTGAGCACACATCAGCTATTGTGACATAAACAAAAGTAATGTGAACACACAACGTCTATTGTGACATAAACAAAAGTAATGTGAGCACACATCAGCTATTGTGACATAAAGAAAACTACTGTGAACACACATCAGCTATTGTGACATAAAGAAAACGACTGTGAACACACATCGTCTACTGTGATATAAACAAACGTAATGTGAACACACATCAGCTATTGTGACATAAACAAAAGTACTGTGAACACACATCGTCTATTGTGACATAAACAAAAGTACTGTGAACACACATCGTCTATTGTGACATAAACAAAAGTACTGTGAACACACGTCGTCTACTGCGACATAAACAAAAGCTGATTGATGACGGACAAGCATTAAATCTTACTCTGTGCAAATAATTTGGTTTATTCTCCAATTCTTCGACCACACGGTCGACCTGTTGAAACAGAACACGAGAATTTAATGGCAACTCAGTTTCGGCTGAAAACCTGGGCTGAAAATAACGTTGAAACGTCACAATCAAAATGCATCGTTTGCTTTTAAATAAGATGAAAAGTCAGCAGTGCCAAATACAAATTTCTTTCAACGCCAGTTGCTCGTAGATACAAGTTTTAGTCCGCGAGGAAACGAAACCAGAGCACACAAAGAAGCTTTAATGATTTACTGAAATTATTGAACAGACAGTCTGTCGAGGCAAAACCACTCATGCGTGACTAGAGTGTCACTCCACCATGGATTCCGGAACGAAAATAAGAGCATATGGAAGCATTTGAATGAACGTTGTTTGCTTGAAAACAGTTTGCCTTAAATCCATCGAGTTTATTTTATATTTGCTTCTTTCCTCGTCACTTCGACAGGTTTATTGGCCTAAACAACTAGTTTATCACGAGGAGCGAGAAACTTGGCCACTGACCATGTCCACAGGCCTAACATCGGTTGCAGTAGCGCTGGCAGGTCGTGTGGCAGTCCGGGGTCAGACACAACGCTCATCATCTTCCCCAATGAGCCCCTCACGACACTGAAACTAAATTCATTTAAGGGTCATCCCCATCAGACAATAGAGGTACTTAACAATCTAATCTTTAGGTTTTATTCAAGTCAGGAGTCGAACCAGTGATACTTTAAACTGCATGGCCAACTCCATTGTTATGGTCACGCATCAGTGCGCCTTTACTCCGCGCATACATTTGCAGGGCAAAGCATTGTACAAACTGTGCAACGTCGCGTACTTATCAGCCGTTGCGCTCTTTGCAAACCCGCAGGTGGCATATTTTCCCAATTTTTTTATATTTGCAGGTTAACTGTAGGGTTTGAAGGCCGTATGTTTTTTCTATTTGCCAAAAATGTTGTTCCCTAGCCAAGTCAGTGCCGGCTGGTCTTCAACTTCTTAGGACACCCATTGCATTGTCGAAAACAAAAAAAATCGCTGCTGAAGGTAAAGAAATTTCCGATGTAAATGTGGGTAGATATTCTTTACGTGAAACAGATACAGATAAATCTTTGTAACCTTGCTTTACTCCAGCAGTTGAAAGTCGATCAATATCTTAATAACGTTTGTTCTTGTTCAGAGCTCATAGTTCCGAGGCTCATCGTAAAGGGGCAATGCATGCCGTAGGCCTACTACTGTGTAAACGGCAGAAAGTAAAAACTCAAAGATTTTTGATTGAAGCTGGTTTGCCTCCCTGGTCATAGACCTATCTACAAAAACGCATTAAAAATTGTTTATCATCAACAGAGTAACCACAGTTAAAGTTCCTTTTACGCCATGTTATCTCAAGAGGACTCTTGGAAGAGACTTAGCCTGCTGTCCTATGCTGTGTCTACACTGCGAATCGTCTCAAAGTGGCTACCAGAACCGGATTAGTGATTTGTGAGTCGTGTTCGTTGGACTCACCTTTATCACAAGCTTGGGCAAACGGAAGCTGACTGAGCACTTAACGTATGCTTGAAACTGACTAACAGAATAAAATTTACCAGCAAAGAGTTCTGTAAACTTTTATTTTTTGTAGGTTTATTTTTTGCTTATGTACGATATTTCATGAAAAGAAACGTGTTTATTTGTATTGAAATCTTTCAATGTGTTTGTTTTTCAGCGAGTTTATCTATTTTTCTTCTTGGGAAGAGGATCGTTGCAACAGGCGTCTACGTCAGCAGCGCAGCAAAGAATTTTGTTTGGGGGGGACAATCAAACTTACTGACGTCATCTTGAGTCCGACTATTCCATCTAATTATTTTCCAACAGTTAAAAATTGATATAAAGCACCAGTTAAAATCTCAGCAAGTTTTTTTCGGGACGGGGTATGGCCTCGCCTGCCTCATTCTGGCTGCGGTACGATACATGCTTTTTTGCGCCATATTTGCTACATTCTGATTGTGAGACGTTTTTCCACATCCTCTCTAAATAGCCCATGATGCATGGCACGAACTGAGACAAACTAATTACGTGACGTGCTAAAAAAATAATTTTTTTCGGAAATAAATTTAGCAATCATTTGTGTAATGACAACGCTCATCACATTTCCAAATATCCATTCAGAAAATTTTGAGCAAAAGGTATAGAAACAGACATGGGACAGAGATGGCAGTCGCTGCAGTTTTTCACAAAAAGCGATGCAACTTTTTGTTGCAATAAGTAAGCCTTGTAGTGTCGGATCAGCCTCATTGCGTTTAGACTCTGAGTTCGGTGTCCCCCGAAGCCCATAAAAAACACGCATCGTAACGTAGTACCATGGGTGTAGTGCTACAATGTGCCAATGACTTTTAAACCAATGTCTGTCAAAGATATTTTGGGGTCTATATCTTTTGCAAAAAGGTATCCACCGCATCGCTGGACAATTCTGGCGTGTTTTTTATCAGACGTAAGACACTCACTATTTGCCTACATGTCATCTAACCTAAGTAAAAAAAACAAGCTTTCTTTATAGCACTTCCTCGGTGAAAGCAGACAAATCACCAGATATGAAAGGAATATTATTACAATGTGCTTTTACTTTTGCATTTAAATCCTACAGAAAAATTGTGTAACTAGTACACACCGCAAGGACAAAATCGTTCCTAATAGTTCAAAAACCAAAGCATGGACTTCATTAGCCATTGAGGTCAGAGGCATAGGCATAACCTATAACAAAACACAAAAAACGTATTTGTAGCACATCCAAAAGTTAAATCAAACGAAATAAGGCTCCTTACATACTAAACGCCTATAAGCAATTGACGCAGAGCAGTATATTTTGCAAAAGGTCTACAGAACTGCGCAAAATGCCTGTCTTACACCATAGTACGCAGGCACGCCAAGGCTTTTGCTTGCTTGTTGCCAAGTTCGAGCAAAGGCGCAGTCACGCGTGACGGAGACAATGAGTTGGGCATCATTCATTTCATCACTGGTCGAACACACACACTGCGCATGCGCGACGTCTGCATAAGCTCTGGTTTTACATTTGTAAGTTCCTTGCGTGGCCGTAGACCAGGTTCCACAGTGGGACAATGGCCGTAGACCAGGTTCCACGGTGGGACAATGGCCGTAGACCAGGTTCCACGATGGGACAATGGCCGTAGACCAGGTTCCATGATGGGACAATGGCCGTAGACCAGGTTCCACGGTGGGACAATGGCCGTAGACCAGGTTCCACGGTGGGACAATGGCCGTAGACCAGGTTCCATGATGGGACAATGGCCGTAGACCAGGTTCCACGGTGGGACAATGGCTGTAGACCAGGTTCCACGATGGGACAATGGCCGTAGACCAGGTTCCA
>Ga0210059_1016516_pt1 | contig 10646 bp, 4 predicted proteins | sample Ectturendosymbi2_FD_188042 | JGI IMG/M metagenome (GOLD analysis project Ga0210059, IMG submission 188042) | Ecteinascidia turbinata endosymbiont from Florida, USA - Sample 2 (SPAdes) (version 2) | ecosystem: Host-associated > Tunicates > Ascidians > Unclassified | place: Key West, Florida... | reverse complement strand
GTAAACCAATGACTCGAAGTGACTCGACCATTCTTGTGACTCAACTCTGACTCGACAAAATTTCAGGTGACTCTGACTCGACTCTGACTCGAAGGGCTCGTGACTCTGACTCGACAAAAATGACTCGGGCACATCACTGTCTAAAACATGCGTTTATCAACTTGATTTTTACAAAACTTGAGTTTTTGTGTATGGCACATGTGTTGTGCACTAACTAGACAGACATAGCTACTATTAACAACTGCTTCACTTGGACACTTTCTGTTCAACTGTGGCATTTTCATAAAGTTATCAATATACCAAATATTTCAATCACTAAAAATTATAATTTGGTATATAAAATTATATCATTTGGTATAAAAATTATCATTTGGTATAAATATGTATCATTTGGTATAAATGTTGCTCTTGTTGGATAGGTTCTTTTCAGAACAGTTTGAAAGAAATTTTAGACCACAATTTTTTTAGGTGTAGAAGTTGGTTTGAAGATTTTGTTTATTTTCTCATAGGAGATGATGGTGGGGCATCTTTGAAAGTATAGTACTTACACATTACAGTTGCTGTAAGGGTCTCTTTGGAAGGAAGGTACTTACACATTACAGTTGCTGTAGGGGGCCCCTTTGAAAGCAAGATACTTACACATTACAATTGCTGTTGGGGGCCTCTTTGAAAGCAAGGAATTTTACATTACAGTTGCTGTTGGGGGCCTCTTTGAAAGCAAGGCACTTACACATTATAATTGTTCTTCGGGGCCCCTTTCAAGGCACAGTACTTGCACATTACAGTTGCTGTTGGGGCCCCTTTGGAAGTAAGGTACTTGCACAATATAATTGTTGTTGGGGGCCTCTTTGAAAACAAGGTACTTGCACAAAAAGTTGCTGTTGGAGGCCCCTGTGAAAGCAAGGTACTCACACATTACAATTGCTGTTGGAGCCCCTGTCAAAGCAAGGTGGTTACACATAGCAGTTGCTCTTTGGGCCCTTTTGAAAGTAGAGTACTTACACATTACAGTTTCTTTTAGGGGCCCTTTCAATGAAGTTTAAAAGCAGAGTACTTACACATTTCAATGGCTGTTGGGGGCCCCTTTGAAAGCAGATTACCTTCAAATTGCAGTGGTTGTTGGGGGACCCTTTCAAAGGAAAATACCTGCACATTACAGTTTCTGTAGGGAGGCCCTTTGAAAGCGGAGTACTTACTTATGATCTGCTTTGTAGTACATTATAAGAGTGAATAATAAGTATTTCACCAAAAATAAGGAAAATTTACACGCGTAACACCTCAAGGGGGGCCCCAAAAATGGGTGCCGTGGCAAGTGCCTCGCTTGCACAACTGGCTATACAGACCTGTTTGCGTGGGCTATCGATATATTCGCAAAACAACGCCAGATTCGCAAAGTTCAAAAATCACATCAAGGAAGGGCATGTAACCGTTAGTTTCTAATTCCATGGTGAAGCGAATACTATCATACACGGCGTTAATGTGGGAAAAACTCTCTAATTGCCCGGTTCGATATGCATTAAGTGTGAATTGTGATTAAAGCTGTAAATCCATGTCTACGGCTACTACTGGTTAATAGGCTATGTAAGTAGGCCGAGGCTTACTAAACGTTACAAATGGCAAATTTGATTTTATTTTTTTCCATTATCGTGTATGAAATACATGTACATTTTATGTTCATTATTAAGCCAAAAAGTAAAGATACAGGGAGTTTGCTAAATTCTTGTCCTTTTATTACTGTATTAGGGTTATAGAACTATTAAATTTGCTTTACTAGTGAGAATTGGTGTAGCCTATTATTAAAGTTAAATTTGATGTGTGGTTATGAAATTCGCAAAGCAACTGTGTTATGTGCATTCTTTGAGATCAGCCTGACACATTTTGAAATTAACTAATAACATTGGTAATAATGTAAAATCACAAATAAAGCATAACCTTTTCTATTCATAAAATTGAAAAGCTAATGAAGCTTTTAGGCAGTTATGATTTATAATTAATAAGGGAACCCAAAATAGGTCTCGCACCAGGCACCAGTACATTTTTTCCTCTCAAGGGTCCTGGCATCAGTATCTTCAGCGCTTTCTGAATATTTGTTGTGATAATGCAGCTGGACATTAAATTGTTTGTAATTGCAACAAGACAACTGGTGTATTTTTCCCCCCTAAAAAATTCAAACATCCCGCAATACCAGTTGTTTCACTGAATGGCGTAAGAGTAAATTTTGCCGATCAAGGCAAATATCTCGGTGTATTATTTCATGCCTCGCTGAAGGATGGCAACGACACACAAAGACAAGTGATATAATATTACTGTGCAGCAAACAAGCACACCGGCACCTTTTCTCAATGCACTACTCTAGTTAAAAACTCTTGTTTCGTACGTAATGCATGGCAATGTATACCTGCCAATTGTAGTGCAGGAACACACAGTCTTAAAAACGCCTCCTTGTTCGTACAAGGCCAATCGAAATTTGCATTACATCCCCAGGAATTCCAGAGTTCGCTTTGCCCATATTAAGTTACCTATTTCTTCAGGACATTTAATGTCTTCATAAGAAACAATTTATATGCCTTTGTTAAACGATGCGTATCTTCATCCAACTTTTTATCCGCTCACTATAGTTGTCTGATGCCTTTTACAAATCTTTATTTTTTCCCATTGTGCGCGACTACGACGACGAACGAATACAAGTTACTGGTGCGTTATTTCAGTGTTCGCTCCTTTTCAATACCAACTGCATTTATCAGCTAACTCCTTACTTGTGACATGTTGTGTAAAAGTATTTATTTACCCTTGTGTTCTTTTAACTTACCTATTATGGGCTTTGAGTCTGAAGCAATCACATAAATAAAAAAAATAAAAATATTTCATTGCTCATGAATAATGAGAAAAATAAACATTTCTCTCTCTCTTTATATTATTAATGATCGACCACTTTTTAAACAAATAATTTTAATGGCCTTGGGATTGTATTGCACTTCATGCTAAACTTAATTGGAAGCTTCAGATAGAAAATACAGTAACACACTTTCTTACTCAATTGGGATTTTGTTCACATTGAAGCATTGTGTCAATATTTCAGAGCTCAGATCTGTTTATTTAGCTCTTTTTCATTCTTATCTAACGTAACCACTGCTGAATCGGAGAATAGCCAATAAAACAACTTTACTTTCTCTAAAACAACAAACCTAAAACGAATATTCTCTCTTCTAACTACCGAATTTTAAAACCTCCTGATTTATTTAATATCGGTTTCAAATTTTGTGTACTCTTATGGTAACTGTTGACTGCCTGAACACTTTGACAATGACTTTTGTGAGATTGAATCGGTCCGCAATTATCAAGCAAGGCTTGGTACTTCGCAAAAATATCCTTTACCTAAATTGATGACATCACTGCATCAGTTTTTTTTATGTATACTGGTCCCAACGTCTGGTCTGGATTTCCTGAAAACGTGACATCTCTTTCATCTTTTTCATTTGGAAAGGAATACAAAAATGTCTTGTTCTCTGACCAATACGCTAGTTGGTTTGTCATTCGTGTTTTCTTTTCATTTTTCTTTTAGTTTGTTTATAGTGCCACTTCTTTCCACAGAACCCTTTACCCTTCCAAGTGCTCACCCCACCCTCCCTGAACACACGCATGCTTTTCACTTTGTGCGTTTTTATGTTTCTTTGATGTTGTGCTTTGTTACTAACTTCCTTCCGATGTCCAAGTTATTGCATTTTTTCCACATCATTTTTCTTCTTCACTTGAAACCTCTTCAATTTAATGCTGATATATGCCAATAACAGAGCTGGCTGAGTGATTGACTCATGAGGTCATTCGCCAACACTTTGTGACGTCTCGAAAACGTAGATCACATCAATTGGCAGAATTCTTCAGTTCTGAATAGTTTTTCGCATTTTATATTTTAACATGCAATCAATTTTCCTGCTCACTGGCGTATTCTTCTTTTTATTTCATTTATGTTGCTTCCTGGTTTGAGTCACGAAAATGCATAAATAAACCAACCTACCTACCTGCATGCCGTACAGCTATTAATATTTGTATCAGGAAACACGACTTGCAGCACAGAAAAGGACTTCGTTCCAGCGAAAAAACGCAGGCGGCAGGCATGTTTAGCTAGAGTTCCGTTAAATTTCCATAATTTTACCCTGAAGAATAAGTGCAAAACAGAAAAAACGTCACGGTTTTTTTCGCAAAAGTATTGCCAGAAGACGTTCACCTTCCGTGCTCCCCATCTTGCGTGTCTGTGATTGTAGTCTTCGGAAAATAATTATTGTTGAAAGAATTATGGGGTGACCCCGGGATCCTGCCGGCACGACACTGCTGTGGGTTGAAATCTTGTTCTTCCGTTTTTGTTACCACAAGAAATTGGTGTGATAAAGAAACTTTTTGTGGTCAAATGCTGGAAAGGCTTGTTTGATCACAGTTGCCTCTTAGTATTCTGTTGTAATAAGGGCTTCAAACCAGGTGGAATATTTGCTTGAAGAGGTACAAGTAGCTGTGGCAGGCTGCGACGGGACGCCGTAGATTGCGATCACGGCGATAACCCAGTAAACGTTTTAGCGGTTTTGAGATAACAACTATACTGCGTTGCGACGTTCTCCACAATCCGAATTAACCTATACTTAAAATCCTTTAAGTTCAATCTGTGTTACGCAAGCGATTTAAGTTGGGAAATCACCCGCACGTTTGCGAGATTTGTCAAAATGCGCGAAAGATTCCTAATAGTTTGAACGAGAGGTACTAGATTCACTGAGATCGTCACTTTATGGTTGCAGTCCTTAGATCCGTACTATCACCCTAAAAACACCAGGCGTGTATAGAATAAGGTCCAATCTGTCCACAATCATCACAAAAAGAAAGTATTAATGAGAAATTGCATGGGATGCAGCCTATCAACAACTACGTTTTGGGGCCACTTCTCTATATTATGTACATAAATGACTTGCCAAATTGTTCAACATTCACCACTGTGCTTTTCGCTGATAATACGTACCTTTGTGTATCCAGGTTTTTTAAGGTGCTTTAGGGACCTGATCTGGGACCCTAGAATTGAAAATTGAGTCCTTAGAAGCAGCTTTTCAAAGCACAAAATGACTAGATATGCTAAAAATTTGAAAGGAGAGCATGGCCCCCTGTCCTCCCCTGGTTACGCCTATGAGCTGCTCTCTGGAAAGAAATCGAACAGAGTTCGAAAACCTTGCCGCATGTCACCTTCTGCAAACAGTTTAAGGATCTTCTCTTAAATTATGAATGGGCTTGTTCTTTATGCAACCATATTTAGCTACATGCCATTTTACGGTAACATCTCTCTTCTCCAAGAGTGCAATGCTTTGGTTAGCTTGTATTTTTCTTTTTTGTCAGTTGTGTGCTTTGTACAATTGCTTTTTTGCGATGCGACGCTTATGATGTATTTATGCATTGTGGCACTGTTTTTGTTTTAACAAATTTTGGGGGCGCCTCGACTAGATACTTTAGGTTTTCTTCGGCGTCCTGGTTGCGGGTATTCTAGTAGTGTTTGCTTCCACGTTGCTATGCTGTATCGTAACGAATAAACTTAACACCACCAAAAGATTGTGATTTGAAATACAATTGTTCAGTTTTTTGTTTATTTGTAGTTAACCACATTGACAGATCTGAAACATTTTATGATAGTTTTCTGATACCAATTTCTTGCATGATTGTTTCAAAGCACTTATGGGATTAGGCTACAACTTTGCGCAACGGTAGAATGCCTACAGTTTGGTTGAAAAGTGATGAAAAACAAAAAGAAGCCTTTTCAAGAGACACAGTTTGGGAAAGTTCATGGCCCAGCGGCAGTGTTACAACTTCGATGAGGTTAATTCGTAACAGTTGTTCTTAATTAGCGAACATGACGTCTCACCCGTAATCACACAACCTATCGAATTAAAAGTTGTGGGTTTCCGAAACATTGTACGCTATAATGAATTGGTTCCACCGTCCAGCAACTACGATTTTCGCTATCACCAGACTTGGCAATGGGAATGAGACCCCCATGAAAATCCCATGGGATGAGACAGTGGAATTTGTCCCATGTACTATTGGGACGGTATCCGTACTAGCATTTAAATCTACCTAAAAAAATATGATGTTTTTTCTTCCATCCTCTTCCTATAGCAAATGGAATTCTGAGATATTTTAAATGTTTTTAAAAAGATCGTATGACTTATGCCTCTTTTTGCTAGCAAGAGGCATTTTGCTTCTTCTTGCTGTTAAGAGGCTTTTTATATGCTCAGGCTGTATTCAATTTACTCCGGAACGAAGGGCAAATATTTAACTCATTTCTGTTCAACCCTCTTTGTTCAAACTTTGTCATGACGTAATGCCGCGAGGCATCGGATAAAATGAGGTTGTTGAGCCTTTTTTCAGGTGACAACTAAAAACGGATCAATCAATTTTCATTGGTCTCCCTCATAAATATGGCGCCCTTAATTGGGTTCTTTGCGTTCTTTAGCCGCGGCTCTGTGGAGGAGACTAGACAATATACATGCACGTGATAAAACGTACTTCGTATAACTAATTTTGTGGGAATCCCATGGGATGGAACAGTCACAAGTTGCCACGGGATGGGATAGGACAGAAGAAAGTGTCCAAGGACAAGCCTGGCTATCAAGACTGTGGCATAGTCACAAGCATGATTGTTTGTTTCTTATGAATATGCTTTACTGTTATATTTCCAATATTGGACAATGCTACAAATTAGCATTTCGTAGTTGTACCCCGGTGTTTGCTCAAGTGCGCGTGCCAGCTTGCAAAAACCAAGAACACTGATGAATAAGCCGAAAATAGTGTCTTGTGGTTAAAGGCAGTGGTTAAGCTTTGCGGCGATTCTCTGGTTGACGCATGGGGCAAAACGTGAGTACCGTATTTATTCGAGTATAAGTCGCATGCGTGTATAAGTCGCATCTCCATATTTGACCTGATCAAACGATACAAAATTTTTTAAAGAACATTTATTCATAAAAATCACGTAACAAAAACATTAAAGCCATCAATGTCATTGCATTCACTGTCCTCAAATAGTTTATCCCCGTCTAGTTTGCCTTTGCGTTTTTCTTGCGATTGTCATTGCATACATGCACACACATGAAGGTGCAAAGCGCCGTCTAGATAAAACGCGCACAGTAGCAGCGTACATGCGCATGTCACACCTCTTGTGTAAGTACACCTCTTGTGTAAGTCGCACCTGACTTTTTGGGTGAATTTTTAGTACAAAAAAATGCGACTTATACTCGAATAAATACAGTATGTAAAAGCCTCAGCAGTGATCAGCATCACATACTAAACCTATAGTTGTAAAGTTCTGTTCTAAATACAGTGAGGTTCAAATTTTTGCCAGATGAAAGTAAGTGAAAGGTAATTTTTCATTTTCCGTTTCTGGAAAGAGGTTCCTTTTGCCTTACACGTGACGTTACTGACAGTTCTATGGTGCCACTTACGAAAACTAACTACAGCGTTTCAATTTTACGTAGCGTGTTTGATGAAATGATGTGGGCTTATGTTGCAAATGTTGAGTCAAGAAACTTCAAATGATTGCTTGATAATGCATCGGGTCGGAAAAGCTTTGTGAGTCTGGTAACTGTATCCAGGTTCTGCTGTGCAGAGAATATTAACTAAAATGTAGTAATGCAAGTCGGAATAAACACACCACATACGCATGGCATAACTTGTAATAAATTTTGAGTCTGGCTGGAAAGAAGCTATTGAGCGTTGTATTGACTGAAATTAGGGCCAATAGCAGTGACCGATCCAGGGGTGAAATTTGATGCAATTACTCCAAAAAATAATAATCTTCTTTTTGTGTTCGCGCCTATCCGCAAATTACTGCTAACGCTATAGCTTGTCTGGCGCTCGTTTAGCCTGCTCAATTTCGCTTGCCCCGGACGTCAAGTACTGATCCGACGTTGCATGGCAGGTTGTGTTCATTAAACAGCTCATGACCATGAAAATCTACGCGAAATCTACTTATGGAGCATCACCGAGATAGCACGTCTGCAACTGCGGTTTTGGAAGGATGGAGAGTTGCAACATCTGTGCACAAGTCAGCCTGTGGAAGCAAGTTTAAAAGATTAAAAAAGATCTTTAAACCTTCAAGTCCTCTGCTACACTTTTGGTTTAACTTAAAAGCTTATTTAGGTTATTTTGACCAGCTCGTAGTCTTGGGCGTCGGAAGTTTTTTTTCTAGGGGGGGGGCAGTAGGGTTTTTTTCCAAAATTTTTCCAGGGGGGGCCAAAAGTGGTGAAATTTGTTTTTTTCCCACTCAAAACTCAAAATATAATCTTTTTTGCTGAAAATTTCAAAATCCAAGAGCGGCCTTGGACCCCCTGCCTCCCCCTTCCGACGCCCATGCGCGTAGTAATAGATAAACTATCATATTTGAATGTATCACACTTAATTTCAGAAACGTAAGATTTTTTGGTACACGGAAAGTAGGCTAAATAGCCTAATAATGAAAATAACGGCCAAAGCAATAGATGTAAACGGCATTTTCGTAGACGTTTCGGTAACTGCTGCTTCCATCATCAGTACATTAGCAAGTAAGCTGCAGTGATGTTGCTGCAAGTTCTTGTGGTCAGTCGGGAGAAAAGCGTTGTAAAAAAGTGAAAAACGCGAAAGGCTGTTCTGGAAGTGACGTAGTGGCGCGGGGCATTGGTAGCCACGTGACTCAGCGGGTCACGTACCGATGGTGATGGCGCGTGACGTCACGGATGACGTCACGTAAGATGTTTTCAGAGGAAAAATCGGGTATTCGTTTTGCAATTTAGGAAGGAAGGATTTATTCCCAATAATTAAGCGAACGAGACTCCGTGATTAAAAATATGTTTATAGTGTGACATACGTATACCATGTGGGTAATTACAACCAGAAGCGATGAGTCAAAAATGTATAAGTAGCTTTACCTCGCCAGTTTTTCTAAATCTAAAAACCGCAATCACACTTGTCGTAGACACGGACCGAGTTTAAGGGGGACGAGGAGGACATGTCCCTCCCAACTTTTGGACAAGAGTGAAAACATTATCTTTCGTCCCTCTCATTAGTTTGTGATAAAAATAATGTAGTTGTACAAATTTCATGGTTACATTACTGTTGAAAACACGCAGCATCAAGCCAGGGAATAAATAGGAAAAATTGACATATCACTGGAGTATATATAGACACAGTCAATGAACGCATTTACTATGTAAAACTGAATTATCATGATTGTTGATAACTGTGTTGATTAATTTGATTTAACCGAATCATTGTGTACATAAATGTCGCTCAATCATGTGACTGATATCATGTATCATGTTCTCGTGTCATGTTCTCGTGTCATGTTCTCGTGAGTCGAATTCCCGCGCTGGTCTCTAGCCTGCAATACACAGAACACGCTTGCCCCTGCTAGTACTCTATTTACCAAAAGATCTTGTAGTTTGTTTTTAATTTAATCTATATGGTTTTGGTTCTGGTGAGAATCTAGTTGGTTTTTAGTTGAAGTACATTTGTACATTTTATTTCGGAACTGACCAAATTTGAATTGATTATCACAATTTTTGAGCATAATTATGTCTATTTAAGCCCAACTCTCAGAATTAATGCGTTTTCATATTATATGCAGTCCTAGATATAGCACCATTGTACAGTACCACTTGCTATGTGCGCAGCCAGAATGGCATTGGACCATGGTCCCAAAAATATATCATTTCCATTATTTGCCCCCATTTTGTCAATTTTAGAAAAAGGTCGTACTACGGTTGAGTGAACATGGTGACGTCATCGAAACGCAAAAATTAAAGGTTTGTCACCCCCAAAGTTTATTAGCAAACTCGGTCCCTGGCCGTAGATATTATGCATAATCATGGTGGAATGTTTTCAAGGCTGCTAAAACATTTTCGTAAGCATGTAGCTGTGATAGTATTTAAAAAACTACGACAAAGATGTGAATCTGCGTTCCGGCAAGACTTTAACTGCTTCCCGTCCCTCAACACCATGTCTGCCATCTGCCTTCACCACTGTCAAACAGTTAACGCTTCGTGAATCCTTCAGCCCAGGTGTGTTTGTAGAGTTGAGGTATCGCTCGATGTCGCTTTTTTATTCTGATTTTTTGTGAATAAGAGCTAAGGATTCCTACTTAGTAAAGGAAGTATTCACTGTGTTGATAATTTATGTGAAAGTCGATGATTCTTTGCAGACAAAAGGCTCCTTTTAATGGATGCTCTCTTCCTTGATTAGCATCATTTTGTTGCAACGAGTCCAGAACCCGGAGTGACGACTGTCCGTTGTGATTTTCGTTTCCAGTCGTTACAACAAGGGCTTTGCGCAAAGCGCAAACAGGAAATTGCTAGCGAAATGCCAGTATTGTTTACAAACATTTGTAAATCATTAAACTTGTAATAACTGGTTGTCAAAACGCGTAATGACAAATGTTTAATTGACAGAATGGTTTCTGTACATGCCACTCAGCGCGAGGCGCTCGGAAAATTTTCTATCAATTGCGTAGTAGCAACCTTGCGTGGTGTGCACCGATGGTCCATAGCTTCCGTAATCCGACGAAGTTGTGCGGAACCGTGGATGACCTTTGTATCCGTACCCTTGCATTTTTTCTGGGTACTTAAATCGAGGCGGCAGTTGTCCATATT
>Ga0210059_1016514_pt1 | contig 10646 bp, 8 predicted proteins | sample Ectturendosymbi2_FD_188042 | JGI IMG/M metagenome (GOLD analysis project Ga0210059, IMG submission 188042) | Ecteinascidia turbinata endosymbiont from Florida, USA - Sample 2 (SPAdes) (version 2) | ecosystem: Host-associated > Tunicates > Ascidians > Unclassified | place: Key West, Florida... | reverse complement strand
CACTCCCCAGGTGAAATAAGCAAGGGATAAAAATCTGTGATTGATTCCTTGCTTATTATTGTGGAGTGAAGTTACTTGAATACAGATATGCGCAAGTTTGAAACATCGCAAAAAGAAGAAGCAGAGCCCAATCGGCTGATTCCTCTAAAGCCTATAGAAAACCTTCAAGAGCTTTCAATTGTTCACTATTCGCGTGTATCTTACTTTTTCAGACTGGTAAGAATCGAATGCAACTAAACTATCGCGTGAAAAGATGTGGAATTAAAAATCAGAACCGTCGCCAGAAAGTCTTGTATAGGGGGCTCAAATTTTCGCAAGGAGACTTGACATTCTAAAAGTTTGATAAAATCTTTACTGATTTGTAGTGTTTCATATTTAAATTTGGAAGGGCTGAGGTCACCAATGCCTACCGTGGCGATTTTACTGGTTTAAATGTCGCTTATGCTGTCATTATTGAAATACGTATAAAGAAACGAAAAGCTACAATCATCAAATCAAGTAAGGCTGAACATAACACAGTGAATAGATAAAAAGGTTTTGTCCTGCCTTCTTCATAACAAACTTATCTAAAAATTCATCACAATTTGTTTGCCTAAGTTTGTCACTTTTGATGTGCTTAGTGTAAACAACCTCTCCTACAATATTGCGGCCATTTAATTGATTTTTAATTCTCTTGAATCTTGAAAAGAAATAAGGTTTCGTGTGGTTGCAGAAACTAAAATACACTAATCTAAAGCATCAGACCCAACCGCGCTTTTGTCATTTTTTTGCTGATTCTGTGTCTCGTTGGGGAAGAGTTCTGCGGTTGAAACCAAAAGAATAGTAAATACCAAAATAAAAGCTAAGTAGGGTCCCGGTTTTTACATTTAGCTTGGCAAGGGGGGCCGGGCGGTTCGTCAGTTATGCCACTGATCAGGTGCATTTCAAACAAGATCAGCCACAAGTTCTTTTGATAGAGTCACACGTCGGTACGATTCAGCAAACGCAGGACGCAGCCAGCGCGTTGTGAGTATATCGACACAATAGTTGGCATGCGGCTTGACCAACCGTCATATTGAGATTCACTCGTATGGAAACTCGTTAGAAGACTCTGGCTTCATCACCACGAAAGTTGAATGAAACTAAATTTCGTGAATAATAATTAAGACATGCATTTTTGACGAAGTTTAATCTAAATGATCACATACCGGCCATTGCATATATGCGTACCACAGTTTTTGGAGGCCACCTTGGATCTTGAGGCCCTAGGCTATAGCCTATAGGTAAATCCGATCCTGAGTCTACACGTACTCGCTACATTCACTGAGTAAGTTGTTTCACTTCATGAACATATTACTTTATTCTGAACTCCCTCGATATCCGAACAAAAACAGTCACAATGAAACTAATGAAAAGGGCGCGGTGCGCAATATTCCCTCTCAGGTGCGCCACTGCGCAGTAACACCAAAAATCATTATCAATTTTTGGCAGAAGTACAACGCTTTCTGAGCATGTTACACAGCTAATATTCGGCAATAAACCTAGAAAAGTGTATCCTGTATTTATTCGATTGTAACCCCCCGCTTACAATCAAGGACAATCGAGGGTGACTTACATATTTTTCTTGAGCTTATCGAAAGGTCTATATCTGGTGCTCAAAGACTCGGGCCGCATGTGGCCCACGAGGGCATTTTGTGCGAGCCGCAATGCTTTTTGGGAATTTTCAAATAATTAAAATTTACGTTATTTGGCTTATTCACCGGTATTTAAAAGTTCTCGACTAGGGAGTGAACAAGTTCCTTTGAAACGAACGTAGAGGCGGCTAGAAAAGACTTGCCTTGAACTCATTTGATACCTTGCTCAGGAAATAAGATGTAAAAGCTGTTTCTAGTAAAGTTCAGGTACCGCCATTGTTGCGTCAGCGTCATAATACCAACCTACTAGAAATTCAAACCGGAACGCCGTACCGGCAATAATTCTTTTACCGGAACGGCGTTCCTGGCCGTTCCGGCTTACTTTCACCTCTGCTGAAAGGTACTAGTCACCCTTTCAACTACGGTTGCGTTGCGTTATCGCGAAAACACGTGGGGGTTTTAGTAATTATCTTGCGCGTTCCGCGTAGCATTAACACATTGTTTCGACCTGTCAAGTCATAAGCATCTAAGGCAGCGTGTCGAAAAATCTGCAAATATTGAAACATTACTCAACAAAACGGTTTTGCAGAGTTAGAATCACTCAATTAAATTGAGTGCTTCAGCAGTACATCAAAATCCCTGCAGAGTAATGAACCATCACGACATTAATTATTCCACGCGAAGTCTTCTTGTTTTGATTTTGTCGGCCATTCAAACCTAGCAGCACATCACGTAAGCATCATAGCATCGCGCAAGTTCTTATTTCGTTTGTTTGCACCGCAAAGCAAAGCATTTCACCTTGTCGAAGGTAATTCTTGTTCACAACAGTCGTCACTGGGACTGATGTATGACTGAGATCATCAGCACAAAACGCAGATGTGTGCAGTAAAACCAGAAAATCTATTTTTAGCACCTTTTTGCCCATAAGTCCTCGCAAACAAGTACAACAAATTGAGGCGATGCTTACATTCTCTATCTCAAACTTTTTGTCATCTAGGGTACATTTTTCGTTATAGTGAATTTGTTAACTGTCTGCATTACTTAGTGTGTACAATACGGCCTTTGCTATTTCTAAGGGACTTTGCAAAAGTTTGAAATTATTGTGGAAAAAAATTATACAATGATGTTAGTTTCTGCAACGACAGTCAGAGTTTAAGAATATTTAAGTTCAAAATACAGTTGACAGTCTGGATGCAGAAAATCATACATGATAAGTTCAAACCTACAGCATATTAATCAAAAGTTTTTTCCCCTTAACGTTATCCGGCTTTTTCGGCAATAATGTCATCACAAACTATTGTGATCAAACTAAATTTGATATGCTGTTTGAGACAATCACTGCAGGAGAATGTTTTTCGAAATTTTATATCAAAGCAGAATTCGTTTTTACATTTATTATGGAAAGTTACTCATTAAATGTTAAGGATTTAAAACTTTCTTTGAAAGGTTTAATGGAATTTGATGCTTCTAAGTGTGCCTTCTGAATTTCATCCATCTGAATATCTGATATACCTCATCGTTGGAGTATATGTACATTCAAAACTGTGAGCTCATAACGTTATTAATTGAAGCCTTTTATTTGAGCGCAAATCTTTATCAAACATATCAAAACAATTTGTTAAGGCTTCTACAAAGCATCAAGAAGCTGGAATGACTCAGCAAGTGAAAAAGTAGAAGTTACATTCTCCAAACATTTTGGGCTATCATCGTGGTTATGCGTTTTTTGGCAATTTTTGTTGACTCATCGTTGCCCTAAGTAAACATTCTTTTTGTTTGGTCAGCCTGGCTAGTAATATATTCGCCTCGCATAAGCGAGCGTATGACCAGCACATGCCATCAAGGTTTCAAACACACTGAACCAGTCATCCTAGAATTCATGTACTAAGTAATTAATATTGTTGGTGACACATTGTTGAGGTGAAGGAGTTTAACTCATTTAACACTATTGTTCCTATAAAAATGTATGATAATATGTTACCAGCAAAAAGAGCCTTGTTTCAGAAGAGTGTTTCAAAGTTGTGAGTTTCGCAAGGTGAAATATAGCCAATAGCCATGGAGTAAAAACGTTTCAGTCCTGGAAAATTAGAGTAACACTAAGCAGTTTCAGATCCTTTTTTCATGCACGCTTGCCGTTTATGCATGGATGTGCAAAAACGTTGTTTTGAAAACAGTACAAGTGAGGTGATGAATTGATTGAAGCCAATTTTTTGAAGTTGTGAAAGAATGGCGCTTTCATTTATTTGCATTTTCAGCAATTATGTTTGTAAAGAGACAATATCGAAAGAAAATTTTCAAGAAAGCTCTGTGTGCCTGTAAGTAGGTAAGGAAAAAAGTGTATTGTTTTTTGACACAAAATAATTATTCACACAGTCAGTAGGTCATACAGCATTGCGTGGGATATAGGCTAATGCAGAAGCTATAGCACAATTTAAAAGCAAATTTCTACAAAAACAATGAACATTTACTGGTTCCTTTGAACAAAGGATTGCTGGAAGACCATGAGGTCATCTGATCTAGCAACCCAGCAATACAACTTTCAGTACTATTGTAAGTAGTCATGTGAAAAGAAAAAGACTAGGTAATAAAAAGCAAAGACACGTTTATTTACAGATAGGCATTGTATTTACAGATAGACATTGCCTGTCTACATATAGTTATCATGATGAGATATTTGATTTCACCGATGTGGAGAGAACAAGCACATTTTTGTGAAATTGCAAATGATATAGGGCAAAAAACAAGACTTTGGAAAAATGTCAAATGACAGACAAATGAAGATTAACTCCAATATAAAGAAAAGCTTTACAGTCTCTGTTAAGTATAAAATATATAGTAGCAAAACATTTGTGGTAACAAACAGTCAAAAATTTAAACGAGATGTGGATGAATCTACATAATCACTTTAGACGACTGAAATGTATATTATTGCACGTAATGCAAATTTCAAACCAATGTTCGTCTTATTTTTGCAGTCCCAAGCATTTAAAATCTAAAGAAATAAATCGAAATCTGGCAATAATAAGCCTGCCAAATTTTATCTTAATAGCAAATGCACATCACTTGGCGTTTGTTTAAATCAGTGTAATGTTTGAATTTAATTTCTCTGTTTTTTTATCACACATAATCAGTGTAATGTTTGAATTTAATTTCTCTGCTTTTTTATCACACATAACCGAAAACCGACGGGAGGCCGAAACCTTGATAATGTTTCATGTCGAGGCTGTTGAGGTTAACGTTATTGTCCACCGAACGCTACGGCGATTAACTCAGTTGCTGTGGTTCGAACACGTAACCTTCCCAATTGACAGGCGGCCACTATACAACTGAGCTAATCGCCACACAGCTAAAAATTTAACATAAAAAAAATAAAACAAATTAATAACCACTGACCTCAAAATTTCTGAAAAACATAAAACGAATTTCGAATATTGGAGCTTAAAATTACGTTATTCCCAAACCTGTGTTTTCCAGGTTCCAGCACTATTGTCCTGCAAAGCACTGAAACTATATTTACTGTGCAATCAGGGTTTTGAAAAACGTTTATGGAACAAGAGACTAAAGGAGGTACAGAATGTCATACAATTCTGAGAGAAAGGTCGACGAGAATTTATTGATGAAAACTGCATTTCTTTTGCTAATATGTTCGATGTGAACACCGCACCCTTCGTTTGTGGTTAACATAGACCCATCTCTGTAAATATGGAGATATTGGCTGTATTGTTCACGCATGCATGAGTGGATGAGAGGCACATGGTTGCAGGAACCAGCACGCCGAACAAAGGCAACAATACACAGTTCAGCATTGGGCTCAAACAGGGACGAAGTAGGTGAGATAGGAAGCTCTAGCTAGGGCAATGGAACGAGAGGTGAAGAGTTTTTGTGGTCACCATTTTAAAAACATGAACTTGTTGGGCGTGTCAGTCCAAAGCCCAAGCCCGCAATCCGTGATTAATGAAACACCTTGGTGATCAGTGCAACTAAGTAGGTGGTGGACTCAACTGACGGAACACCTGTTGTTGAATTTCGAGTGGCAGGTCGTTTTTTTGTATTCTTTATGGATCAAAATCTTTTTGGCATTGAAAAACACATTGACTAGTTCCGGTTTTCTATTTTTTGATAAAGATCTGTTGCATATTTGAAGGTAGAGATTTTGAAACCAAACTTACCATCCGACTGATACACGTTCGACAGAGATATCTGACAATGGTGTGTCAGTTGTTTAAAATTCGATCCACTTTCCCAAAATCAGAAATCATCAGCAAACGGCTCCGATGGAGACGTAACAAAGAAGACCCTTAGTTATGATAGAAAGCAAAATTGGACTCGGAATACTTCCTTTGGTGTTCCGTTTCCGCAAAGCTTAACAATTGAATGACTTAATCCTACTCGAAACTGAAATGGGCGATTTGACAGAAATGCTAGGATAACTTTTCACATACTGCAGATGATGCAAAATTTTTAAATATTTAGGAAGAGAACGTTTAGTTTACCATGTCGTACGATTCCCCTGTTTCGATGAATACTGCATGTAGATGATGATTGTTAAACAAAGCTTTGTGACTGCACCATGGAAACCCAAAATGTGGTCAGTAGTTCTTTTTTGTCCACAATGTTTTTCTGTTGCACGAAATGAAACACATTTCTGCATCAAAGCTGTAGGACTTTGAAAATAACTCTTGATGATCAAGATAACAAATATTATAACAAACAATGCACGTTTATGAAAAGTAAATGGCATTACAAACCTTTGGCTCAGTCTATGAACTGCACTGTTCCCGCATTCATGATCTTACGAGAGGAAAGCATTGGTGTTACTTGGAGGACGATCGCAAACGTGAAGTACCTAAGCTCCAATTTCAAAATTTGAATATATAAGCGTCGGAATTTGTCATCAACATTTTCAGAAAAATTTCTATAGTTCTAAGACAATGTCGACGTTTGTACAAGAACAATGCACTTTTTATTCCTTTATTACTGTGAATGTGATATTGACCACCAATTTGTACAATATGGAGGTAGGCATATTCAGCGGTTTGTTTATTTGCTTTCTTCAGATTACGCATTATTTTTCGGATACTCAACTTTTTCAGGTAGCATTTTCCAAAATAATTTTGTTCAAAGCTGTGAATGAGTATCATGGACGATAAACAAAACGCGTTTCGGCGTATGGTTAAGATAATGATCTCAAAAGGCAATGAACTTGTTGATCCTGAGCACAGAATAGACGTTGAAGAAATGGTAAACTGGGTGATGCGAGAGAACAACACTGCAACAAAGGGAACTGAATGGAACGGATTCCACTTATTGCCTGGATTTGATGCAGATACAGCGAAACACGTATATAACAATTTCGATCCCAAGTCAGGCGATGTTCTAGTCGCCACATACGTAAAAACAGGTAGTTAGCATAATGCAACATCCAAGTTGGTAACCAATATCCCAGCAAAGTTGCTTGAAATGGAAGAAAATATTGAGTAGAAATAGTTATTGAAAAAACGCTTCGTTGCAAAAAATAGGCTTAAGTAAAACATCGCTCTTATAATTTATTTTCAATGTTCGAACAATAACACAAGAATTATTTAAACCTTACTTTTCCAAAGAAAGTTGCTCTTCAATGATGTGTTCACAACTACAAGAATCTGTAACGTACAGGACTCACGTCATTCCTTTCAAGCATTTTTCTGTGATTATGCGTGAAACATCGGTTTTGACTTTCTTTGGTCATTGATTTTACATGTCTTCCGTGAATTTTATTTTGGTGCGAAATTACTTCCATTTTCATTAAGATAAGAAAACACCTAAAAACAACGATTTTGAGTTGAAGTGGAAGTAATTAGACAATAATGACTTTGAAAGAGCTGATTTACTTTTTGTCAAATCTATAAGAAGCCAGTTGTGTAGGAGGAATCGGGTGCAAGCGCAAACACAGAAGTTTTCATTTGCAAAGTGTGGAAAAAATTGTGCAAATTTTGGAAAAGAAGTGTCAACGTTTTTTAAATTCCTAATGAAACTGCATCTATTTTTGCATAAATAAAAGTTTATATCGTAGAAAGCACATTATATATACATATATATAACATTAACAAACTGTTTCTAGAAACTTCGTGCTTTAGTATGTAAGAGTTTATGGGAAACTGACTCACTTGAATGTTTGGGAAAAAAAAGGTATTTCATTTACGTGTTCTATTTGTAAACTGAGGGAATCGAGGATGCAGCATAGCACCTACATCGTATCAGTACAGTCCATTATAGAATTTTATGAGCATTGCGGTTCTACGCTTTTCTGTTGGTATTTAGGTTATGCCGGCATTGTGACGCTGCCTAAAGTTATATACTTGATTACGCCATTGCTTCAACATGTCAGGCAAGTACAGAAAAGCTGTGTTTTCAATTTTAAGGATGTTGTTAAGAAATGAAGACATACAATATGTTGTATATTGCATATATGTCCTCAACTGGGTTAGAGGTTTCTTGCTGACAGCAGCAGCTGGAATGTGAATGGAACGCTAAATCTCAGAACTGTGAAGCAGATGCTCGGACTACTGAGTCACACAGCCTAGCACACCCTTTTCAAATTTGGTCAGCAGTGAATCAGAGAATATGAATTTGAAATTCTCTGCTCTACACCTATGAAAGAATCTAAGAATCAGATTTCATTGAATGCAGTTGCTTGCTAACAATTTTTCTTTATCAGGTACGACTTGGCTTACGGAGATTGTTCGCAACGTCCTGTACATCAGGGACAAAGATAGTCTGGAGAAAGCGAAACATCTTCAGCAGTTCTTCGACTACTTGGAGTATGGGCCAGGTAGATATTTAAATTATGTCAATGAACTCACAGGTCGTAACGAATGCAATTATGGTATATTGCAATGATTTCTCAAACAAAATGTCAGAACACTTTCCTATCTTCCTATTTTTCCAAAGCTTCCTAAGCGTTTTATAGCTTGCACAGCACACCAACCTTTTCATTAATTTTTGCTATAATATCAAACTTTATTTTATAGTTTATTCCTTGTCAGTCCAAAGTGCTCAAACTTCACCACTCATAACATGATCGATGACATTGATGTCCACAAGTGTAGTAACCAAGCATTTGCTTCCCACTCTCGAAAAAACAAAGAAAATTCTCAAAACACACAAAAAGGAATCACGTGCTTTTCAAAATATGACCGCACGATGACTGCGTTAATGAAGTCAAAGCAACGAACTATGCATCACAACAAACCATTGAGATAATACGCGAAACATTATGCAATGCATGCAACCCAACTTTTTTTTGACCGGTCAGGTGTACCCCATGCTCATGTCCAGTGTGCCCCGCGCATGGGGCACATTCGACAGAAAACGTACCCTTTTTAAATTGATTGTAAAATTTTTTCTAAAGGGCGTTGTTGTCATGTTTTGGCATGATATTGTATATATGGAGTTGCTTTATTGTGTGACAAATTTTGAGCTGTGTTTGGACATGAAATAAAGTAGCAGTGGTTGAAAATGCAAAAAAGTTTCGAGTGTACCTCACCTTCCCCTACAGCACCGTGCATGGCCTTTCATTTTACTCCCGATTGTAACAAAAGTTTTGGAAACACATTGGTGACATTAGGTTAATGCTACAAACTTCAAAATTGGTCAATGATTGACGACACAGTTTAGGTGGAACAAAACACCCAAATATGTTAATGTCTTTTTGCAATACGACCTGAAACCTAGTAAAATGTATATATTGGGGTTGTGTCAAATGTTGAAGTAAGTCGGAGAACACAATATTTGTTAAGTAAGAACTTTTTTACAATCAAATCAAGTGTGAATTTATCGTATGAAATTTAAAATAAAAAACGCAACATACAGTTCAAAGAAAAAGTACCACAGGGAGGACATCGGACAAAATAATCACTAATGCAAACTATATAACAGAGCGCCAGAAGAAAATCAGAGTTTATAGTTTGTTTGTGTTCGACCTTTGCTCTTCATATAAACAATAATAAATGCAACTATATTGAACGATCGTGTTTGCAGTTTTGCTGGGCTATTTTTACTGGGACATTTTTCTACCAGTCTAACTTATCCTACATGAAACTACCTGTGGTCAAACATTCATTTGCCGTTCCATTAACTTGGAAGCGCGAAGTGCAATATTAATAAGAAATGCATTGGTAAACATTTCGCGACACAAAAATGTTAGATTAGCACAAATTTCTAGGCATGCTTGCTGTGCAGCTCAGTTAAAATCCGGCAGGGATGGGATTGAACAAAATATTTCGATTTTTTCCCAAATATAATTTGTAAAGTCCAAACAATGCGAAGAATATTTTAATGGTTTTACTCATAAAAAACTTTTAAAAATATCTAAGTGCGAGTCAAAATCTCGGCTTGATTTTATATAATTTGGAAGCCAGCATTAATGGAATGCAAACGCAACATACAACGAAGATTAAGGAATTAATATAATCCTCATATCTCATGAACCGCAAAGCACATTTCTTAAGAAAACTTACCGTCTGTCCAATCTGGGATCAGCGCATTATTTTGGTTATTGTCAGTGTAGCAGTTGTTTTTCAGACAATAAAAATGCTGATGTTAATTCACTTGACAAATAAATGTATTGGGGACGATACTGCCTTGGGGATGTTTGTCTTCCATCATTTCGATTCATTAAAACATAATTAAGCATGACTTGATGGTTTGCATAACACTTGAAAATATTCTGCAGACAACTTTGGCAAATGGAAATTATAATAAAGCAAACAGGTTGTTCTTTCCTTTTCGTCAGAATATTTTCAGCTAATATTTTTCAGCAAATTCTAACGTTCAATTTGTGCGTAGCTTTCGTATTTCAAAGTCTATTATAAAACGTGTTTAATGTAGGTGTTATTCTAACGTGCTCGCGTTCAAGTCATCAAGGAATATCAAACTTCAAGAAATGTTTCAACAAATTTTTTTTAGTTATGATTTTTTATTTTTATCTATTTCGCACCTCACAAAAAGTGCAGCAAAAAAGGACAATATCGCTATGGAAGTAATTACAGTAATCAG
>Ga0210059_1016512_pt1 | contig 10647 bp, 5 predicted proteins | sample Ectturendosymbi2_FD_188042 | JGI IMG/M metagenome (GOLD analysis project Ga0210059, IMG submission 188042) | Ecteinascidia turbinata endosymbiont from Florida, USA - Sample 2 (SPAdes) (version 2) | ecosystem: Host-associated > Tunicates > Ascidians > Unclassified | place: Key West, Florida... | reverse complement strand
GTTTGTGTTAATGGTCGATAGATGTTGCCGTTTTGCGTCATTAAAACCAGTGCAGAACTCGAGGCAATAAAGTGTACAGTGTCACCTCTCAACTCCCCTGCCTGTTTCGTGTCTCTAACAGCCGCGAACCTGAGTAACGCCTGCATCATCACATAGGACAGTGTAAATCAGATTCACAGCTCGTGTTTTGTGTTACAGAGTGAGAGACACGTCAATACAAAACTGCATAACTAAAAATGTTCTTTCTGATATTACTTGAAATTTTCAGGGATTAAGTGGGTAGGTATGGAGAACATTATTATAAAATTTCATTGCAACCAAATGAGTACGAAAAATGTTATTGTGCGCTACCAAACAACTGTTCGCACCTAACGTTTTTGAAAGTCTTGTAGCCTAGGCCTAGCAAGATGGTTTGCTACCAAACTTCATAACTCAAAACGTTTTTGCGCCATTCCACACCCTGCGCATTTGAACGTATGACGCATATATGCGTCAATCAGCAACGAAGGTGTTAAGTACGGTTTAACGCAAAGATATCGTCTGACAGAAAGATATCGTCTAACAACTTTGTTCATTCTGATTTTAAACAACTTTCTAGAACACGTACTGACACATATTTTATATCACTGTCTTTGTAATTTAATGCAGATTCCATTTCTCTCGAAAGTTTGAACTACACTATTCGCAATCTTGAGATTTCGTAAAAAATGTTAAGTACGGTTTGTACGCACGGATAGCATCTGAGACAGGCAGATATTGGCTGACAACCTGTTGTTCATCCTAATTTTAAACAACTTTGCGAAACACGTACGGACACATATTTTATATTACTGTAGAGTTCTGACGCTCGATCAGTTCCGCAGCAAGACAAACTTATCTTAACAAAAACAAATTAGTTAATGCACCCTTTGCAAGCTTTATTCAAGTTCACAGTACACGTGAAAGATGACCAATGCATGAAAGAGATTAAGCAAAATAATAAGTGACCAAGCCTTGTGCTGCGGTAAATGCAAAAAAGACCTCAGTGGAGGTGTGGGACCCATGGAATGGATTTTTTCAAACGGGCGTGGAACCTAGATTATCTGGCGAAAGTTCTTGAAATTTTGTTCAGTTGAAGGTTTATGGACCAAAATTGTTCATTGCATGTTTTATAAAAATCAATGAATGTTTTATATTGTTTTTTTTTAGTTTGAAAAATTTTCAATTTTGTTCCGTGGGTTCCACCCCAGTGGGACCTTCGGAACACCCCATAGGGACCGATGGAATAATTCCTTATTATAAATAATAAACAACAATTATCTCGATGATGCTTGCCAAATTTTTTGGGCATGCTCTTTCATTGTCAAAAATAACTTATCAGGAAAAATCAGTTCGCATCAGCCAAGCTTTTTTTGTTATACATAAGTTTAACGTACAAATGTGAAAAATGTTAATTATTTGAGTGCTTTGCCAATGCTATTTCGTTACGTTTGAACAAAATTCTACTCGGATCATTCAAAAACTTTATAATTTTTGTTGTAAGTCTTATTCTATGTGCAAACTAAGAAGATAAACTCACAATTTTTATAAAAACTTGTGTAAAAACACCACAAAAACGAAATAAATGTTTACATATTTTTAGGTTTTCTACCGCCGGAACAAATGTTTAGGCAATATTACAGTACATTGATATTCAATGCACGTAGAAAATATCTGCAGTGTTTACTCCAGTTTCATATAAATTCCAGATCATTTCCAATGAAACTTTAGAGCGATTGCATAAGGTTTTCAAATTGTTGAAAAAAGTTTCTAATTATGAGGATTAAAAACCACAGTTTGTGTTAAGCTTCTTGACTCTACCTTTCTGAGGCTGAGACCCCCACGTCACTTTCGAAATTTTCCCAGCCATTCCTGTAGGCTACTGCTGTTTGTTTCCACTCCCATGATTTTGTAATGTTGTTATCCTTAACTTTATTACATTTTATTGCAAACAGGACACACACGCTCTCTTTTTGTTCAATGAGTACATTAATGTTGATAAGAATGGTCCTTTAAAGCACATTCCTCTTCTCTGCTAACACAGACATTTGCACAAAATATAGAATGCAGTACTTCATGTTAAGCTTACCTTAAAGCTAAAACGTCATAAAGTGAAAATTAGTTGTCTAAATTGCGACCACAGATTCCCTTGAAATCATCTCCCCATTACTCTGTGTAAAAGTATTAGGTTTTAGATCGGCTATGAAGATGTAGAGTGATGTTACATGTAAGTTACGTAATTTAGGACATTTCCTTGAGAGCAATGGTTATTTTAACAGCAACGTGTCCTAGGCACGCCCAAATTTACAATCAAGAAACTTGGACCCGCCCTTTATCGTTTGACTTTGCGCTCAGTTTTAACACGAGACAAAATTGTATTCACTCATGGTTTTATTATTGCAACTTTAAGCACGGCGCTATTAATTTCAAATACATCAGAAAGGTAATAAAAAATAACAGGGGTTTATATCATTACTATAGGTTAAAGCATGTAAAGAAAGTTACTGTAGACAACAGGGGTTTAACAAGATTTCACTTCTCTCATAGGAGAGAGAGTAGCCCATACTGCCATAATTTCGATAGTTCTCAGTCTATCAGACTACCTGTAGACTGTTCAAGCCTGGTAATGCCCACGACTTAATTTGCTGTTCCTCTTAGGAGAGTCAGATGAAGACTGCCTGTCTGACTCCGAACGTCCCGGTTTTGTTAACTTGTTGGAGATTTCCATCTCATAGAAAATTCTGGTTTTCTCGAATCTCATTGGCTACGACTCGCGTCTCGACGCGTCATCTTCGTTTTCGACCAATCACATTCGAGAGTGGTGCTCTGACGGTATCTTAGGCTCCGCCTACCATTTTTGCCGAAATCCGAAATGCTTTCCATTATGGTTCGTTTTTATCCGTTTGAATCGTAATTATCTTTTATAAATTTGTACGGATTGTTAAGGTAAATAATTTCTATAATGTTTTGGGTTACCCTCTTCCTAATTGTGACTTGCGATTATATGCGGAGTATAAATACACAATGGTTCACATAAAAACACAATACAATGTCCTTGTAAACTAAGTATTTTTAGTTGTTATTTTGTTCCAACTTCATTCTCTTGGAATTCAGTCCATTCGGTGATGCGACTTTTTGGTGTTTCAGTATTCGTACTAATCATTGTTATTACATGGAACCATTAACAAACTTCTAAGTCGCTTTCTTGACTTGCTTTTGAAGTCTTTCTTTGTTTGTATTTCAGGATCACGAGACGTTTCATGTTGAGGATGCATCGCGAACTCAACAGTGACCAGCGGAATATCTATTGTTTTTCACCTGTCGCAAGTTCAATGTATTTGATTTTTTGACATCATAAAGCACTTTATTTAGGTTGTTCGCAGTAAATAAACCTCTGTTGGTCTTTCTTTTGTGCAATAACCTTTTACAAAAACAAGGAAATACGAATTGAGGGACCAATGGAACACCTGCGTTCCATGGATCTCATCAACACCCATTTTTTAAAAGTTCACAATTTTACACTGCATCCCAAACCCATCATCCCAATTTTCTCTGAGATATTTTTTAAACTCCAACCTATCCTGAGAAACGTTTTGAACTTTCTACATTGAATTTAGGACAGACAGAGAAATCGCTAAACGATTGCAAATTATTTTACTTCGATGCCTCAAAAATGAAAAATATGCTTAATTTTTTTCAGATCGACACAGATTCTTTCTGTTAACGGACGACCATGTTGTCAATAAATACAATATTCAGAACCACATAGCAAGTGAATATGGTCACCAGCTGGGGAGTAGTTTATATGTTTCTACGGTCCCCATGTTCCATGGGTCCCGCACTTCTGTGGCGGCCTGGAGATGGCGCCACATGAAAATAAATGGCCACCGTTAGATGGTGCCCATGAGTAACAAGTCACCGTGACAGTCACCGCAAGCGAATTATCGTAATTCTCTTATCCCTATATAATGATAGTGCGACCTGGTAGTAGTAGAGTGAACTCGTCGAGGGAGCTCTATTGCTGCTGGTTGCTTTCCTGTTAGTTAATGCCCCGAATTGCCATCTTTCTCTTGTGCTTGCCTCAGTAGTTCAAGGCGAATCAGTTAACTGCAACACTTTCCCTACTAATGACCAAGTTAAGTACATGGTTGCAGCAATGTGTGTACATGGCCAAAGGGTACAATGCTTTTACTCTAGCCCGGACACCACGATATTTTCCGTTCATATTACTTGTGCCATCATAACCTTGGCCACGCATATGTTCCAGATTAATCCCAAGTTGAGATAGTTGGGTGAGAAAAATGCAAGATCTTTGGCTGTTGTTGAAGAAACTGGAACAAAGCACAAAAATTCTTCGTGCACTTTGGTATCTTTGATAAACTGAACGGATAAACTAAGTTGCTCTGTTTGACTGGCATCAGTCATTTCATCTGCTAGTCCAAAAGGTATTTGCATTGGGAAATATCGGAAAGTATTTGCTTTTGTATGGCATCACCCATCAAAGATATAATTTGATTTTGCACTCTCTAGCTTAAATATGAAGCGTTGCGGGGAGCGTTGCTTTAAAAAGAGGTCAGATGTTTGCTTGTCAGCAGCCTCCCAGTCTAAAGGCAGCTTTAAAAACTCCGTCATTGCAATAAGTTTCTTTCAGTGAAAATGCACCAGCGTCTCTGTAACCCCTCAAAGGTATTCCTGGCGACCGCAAAATTCAATAGTTCTGATGATATGGGAAAGACGATTTCGATTTTCCTCGACAGCCTTCTGTCGACTGCTCTTAAAAGCCTTTCGTACATCTCTGGATTTGTCGGCATCTGTCTGCACAAAGTTATCGAACATGGCTGCACATAATTTATGATAGTGACAGTTTTGGTGGCTACTGCAATGTTCATTTGCTTTTTATAATTGCAGTGTAGTCCCGAAACTAATGAGCCAGGAGGTTTTGCGCTACGACTGACAGTCTGAGGAGTAAATACAACGCACCATTTTCAAAAAGCTCCATTGTAAATATTACTGTACGCTAACCATGCAAATTCGTTTAACCACTGCTTCTGGAAATTTCGAGTTTGAGCACCAACCATTACATATGGAAACGAGAAACCTGAAGGAGTTGACCAACAATTGAACCTTTCATCGATCAGCATCAGTCAGGGGAACTCCAACGAAGTTATGAATATCATTTTCACTACTGAATACTTGACTGGCAGACTCTGAGCACGAGCTAGTGTCATTTCTATCTCTTTTGCAAAAGTCACTTTCTCTTGACGAACTCCTTTTCCGCTTGCGTGTAAAACTACAAACGTATCCATTTTTCCTCGCACTCTTCTGACTATCACAGTACCCGAAATTGGAACTACAGGAGGAACAACTCCAATCGTAACGCATTGCGCAATACGTGCAGAGTTTCTACGACATAGCATGTATGAAGCGGTTTCTCTCACTGCCATTGTGACTCATGACTCGCAACATCTTTATCGAAAAGCGACATTCAGCAAGGGTTTCCTAAAGTCTTAGCACGATTTGCTTATTGCAATTGAAGTGTAACACTCGTAAGGTAACAAGATAACAGATCACTACACCACTAGTTATTATCGAAATCTTTATATAGCTATGTATGCATGTAAGTTTGTGGTGAATGTGAGATTCACCACAAACGGGATGTGCGTGAAGAACAACACCCATGTACCGCGAACAAGCAGAAATAGAATGAGCACTACGTGGGATCTTTATTGTTGCTTGGTGCCACAGTGTGAAGCTGTGCGCACATGCTGCTCAGCCCTTCTAATCACAACAAAGTGGTGCTTTGACCAGGATGTGAAGGTGGTACCAGGCACAACATTCACAAAAAGAATATGTAATGGGTGCGGTTCATTGCAAAAACGAGGGGATGTTTGTTGGAACCTCTCGGTAGGCGTTGCATTGAAAGTGTGGTTTTCGTATGCCCAATACATGAAAATGACCAGAGATTAACATGTACTTGAATTTAAATATTGCAATATTTCAATATGTTGATGGATTTGGATGTTATCATGTTGCTTAAACAGATATGGATTGGAATTTATTATTTTCTTTTGAACTCCTTCACAGCTTTCAGTTCAATTGTGGGACTGCAGATTACTGCAACTTCCGGTTCAGTTTTGAGATTGCAGGTTTTGTAGGACTGCAGGTTAACATTGGACTGCAGCATCGACACGTTGGTAACCATTTGTTGTTGGCACAATGCTGCGTCGCCCTGAGCCAACCAAAGAAAGAGTCGAACTGACGATCCTCAGCATAATAGCACTTGAGATTACACTTTTTACCAGCTCCACTCTGCTATTGCTGCTACGAATTCTACGTCATATGTGGCGCAATCACGTCGCCAAATGGGCTTAGGCTAATAACAGTGGCAGGAATTTGTATTTAAACAAGATTCGGTTTTTGCATTTGCATTATATTTTGCAATATACTTTTGGGTTTCGATTTGAATGTGAAAAAGTTGAATCACTTTACTGGTATCTGGAAAAGACTCAAGGTCACGATATGAGTCCCACTGCCATGATCACGATATGCAAATACTACATTAAACCACGATAATGTGTTTGTCAATACATTGTGTTCTGCTGACGCCTCAGTGAAAGCAAAATCTCAGGTCTCCCTCGATGCAAGTTGGGGACACTTGATCCTTAAAATGCAGCATAGCACGACTAGACAGGCAAAACAGAAAATTTCAGCCAATATTGATCATCACTGAAACAAAAATTGCTCATTTTTTGTGGGCAAACGAACTGGGTTTGTCCATCAGAAACTCAGAGATTTTGTAAAAATGACTCTCACTCGAGTCTCGAGTCATTGACTGTGACTTGAGTCGAGTTATTCTGTGAAAAACGTGACTGGAGTAGAGTCGAGTCACAATTTTTCTCAACATGACTTGAGTCGAGTCCGAGTCACCAAAAATCTTGACTCCAGTTGAGTTGAGTCATTGACTCGAGTCACACTATCACTGGTGATGTGGATCTGGTTTTGTTGTTGACCTTTTGCCAAAATGTCTCATTGATTTTATCAGCCTGTAGCAGCTTCTGCTAGGCCATTGGCTTTGTGAATTTCAATATCTTTGCGGCATTGTTGCAGTGAATGTTTGATATTTTTGATTTTAACGATGTTCTTGTATATGCCACCACTCTTGGCATTTTATAGCCAGAAGGCTTCCTTTGCAGTTTGTTTTGATTTGACCACCGAGTTCCAGCCAGGAATGTTAAATTCAAGGGCGGGTTTTGGGGTCAAAACCGTCCCCTTGAGCATGATATTTTACAAAACTTTATTACCTGCGCAAAGGAGATTAATTGTTTTCGCATACTTTTCTGCTTGTTAATTTGTCAACTTAATGCAAATACCACGGAATAAATTTGCATGCAAATTTCAAGGAACATTGTAAATGGACCAAAAAGTAATAATTATGTTTTGGTGTGAATTCGGGCAATCGTTTGCGTCCAGAAACCACCACATTTTGCAGACCCTCCATCCACTATGCATGTTTAAGATTGTGCTTCGCGATAGTTCACTTATCCGAAACAATTGTCTTTATTTTGTCTGCAAAGGCTGATGAGAAAATAAATTTAACTTAAATTTACCTGTATTCTTTTTACCTAACGTTTTAAATGTAGTGGAAGCAACAGCAAGAAAGCACTGGTCAGCTGCCCATACAAAATTTCTATTTCTTCCAGATGTTTCTTATCTGTACAATAAAAGTTGTGACATTGCATAACCTCTGTGGGTAATTGGCTGCAATTGGTCAAGCAGTTTTTTGCTTTCATGGTAGTAATCCTCTCTTTCCTGGATCGTAACCTTAGGCCAGTTGATTCGACATGGCTGGGGCTTCATCACCACATCATCAAATTCAGGATGGTGGGAGCACTTAATGCTGACTGCTAGTCTGCTACCAGACTTGGACAACTAGAATTTTTTTAGCTTTTCTAAATTACATTAGAATTACAATCACAGGAAACTCAAATATAAATTAGATTAGAATCAAAATTCGCGGATTTGGGAAAACCATAAATTGAACTAAAATTAGAATTATATTTGCTCAGCTCAAAGCAACTTTCATCCAAGTTCAATTCATGCCCAAATGTGGATTCATTCTCATGGTCATTAGCATGAGAGCAACAAAGATTTGTACGCCAAGATTGGCACGTTTTACCCTGCACAATTCACCTGCATGGCTAATGTGGCGTGGTGACTATGCCACATAGACTATAAAGTTGAAGTTTTGACAGCAACAGCAGAGTGACCATGGTTGTGTTGAATCTCTATTGCTGTTATACAGAGGGTTCATTGGTTCGCTTCTCTCTTTAGTTGGCTCAAGGCGATGCAAATTGTGGCTGCAACACTAAAAACTCGTTCCGACAGAGCCGATGTCGCTGTCATACCTAGGAGTTCTCGAGCAGCAACATTCAGATAAGGCATTTAGGCTACCGCATTTAGGCTACTGTAGGCCTAAGGCTGAACAAATATTTCGTCAAGTTTCATAAATTTTGGGAGATAATTCGGTAGTTACTTGTAATAAAAACAATAATAAGGAATAAAAATGAGGGCCGAAATTTTCCAGGGCCTAAGGCTTTAGCCCTAGTAGCTTAATGATTTAATCAGACATTGGGTATTATCAATCTTCCATGCTGGGTGGTCAGCGTATTGTCTAATACGCTGAGCTTGACACATGCAGCTGTGGGCCGTGGACCAATATAGTTATTTCCATTAGGCCCTGCAGTGCTGCATGCAGGGACGCCAGAACAGCGGTAGGGCAGGGGGGGGAGTAAAAAAATTGAGAGCAATGGTAACTTATAAAAAAAATCTTACCAACTATGCTTACTTCTGTTCAACAACAATGTTGACCTCAGAAATAATAAAAGAAACTATAGAAAAATTTGTTTCAATTCCGCCTTGATACACCATGAAATTACTTATGATGCTGTTATGAAGCAGACACCTCTGCTCCCATTGCCCCTTTTTTGAAAGGTCAGGGGGAAATGTCCCTGCTTACCGCTATCAGCAGTCATTGTCTCACTGCATTACCTTCCAAGATGTTTGCGTTCAACAGCCACACGCAGAAAACGCATTAACTATTGCAACTTGAAATTAACATTAGAAGATTTGTTGCTATGTTGTTGTTACACAATAAAGACTAACAGTAGAACAATCCCCTCCCAAGTTTGGCAACCTTCCTCTGCAGGCAAAGGAGGGGACATGGGTGAACTGCAAGCTCATCACCGCATGGCACCACAACTGTGGACCTTGTGCAGTGTGTGTCATGCCGGCAAATAAACTCATTGCAAGAAAAAAGTCAATCATTGGGTATTAAGCTGCTGAGATTAGATTTTCTAGAAAATGTTGCTTCTTAGTCCCAATTTCCAGGGGAGAAAATGCCCGTTTTGATCTCGTGAGGACACCCATGGTTTTGACGTACCACAAGTTCTGTTTGCTTGAGTTCAGTGTAAAAACGCACTTTAACAGCCAATCAGAATCTTTTCGCGTTAACATGTTCAGCAACAATGTTGACCTTAAACATTATAACAGTAATTATAGAAAACCATTCTGAATTTTAGCCCATGTGTGCGCGAATAGCTGCAATGAATTTGTTTCAGGTCGATCTTGATAAATCACGAAATTACTTATGATACTGTTACGTAAGGGCACCTGTGCCCTCATTGCCCCCCCCTCTTTCAAAAGGCAGGGGAACAATGAACCCGCCATACACCCCCTTTCCGGCGTCCCTGGCCCGCATAGTTGCACGGGCCTGTCCCAAAACATCACAGCTGAATGAATCGTAAGTACCTCATGACTATTGTGACTTCTGTGTGTGAGTGGATAGGCAATGTGGCGTAATAATAATAATTATTGATAAAGCAACATAATCTTTAGTGCAGCTGTGAATGAGAAAAGAAATGAATGGAGTATTTCCTGTTTTCACTTTTCTGTGATGGGATGGCGGCATGGCACTTGTGACCATTTCGGTGCGCTTTCATTGCACGAGGATGCATTCTCGTTTCATTTTTGAAAAGATCGTTGGACAAATCAGCATTTTTGGCAAAATCAGAAATTACTTTTGGAACTAAAATTAGAGCATTGAAGCTTTCAATGAATTAAATTAGAATTACCCTCACTTCGCTCTAATTCATCGAATGAAAAAACTAGAATTATTCAGTTGTCCAAGTCTGACTGCTACAGCCCGATTATGAGGCATAATGCACTCAGTTAGCACTTCCATATTGAACATTGGTTGATGCACTGAAAAGGATGAGACAAAATGGTCTATCCAAGAAGTTGTGTTGTGTGCATCACTAATGTATGTGAATGTGTCCTGCGGTAGCACCGTAGTAGTGCATAATCAGAAATGTTAAAATCGTTTTCCATACAAAAGTCTTCTAACAAACCAACAAATATGTTTGTGGCCCCAGCATGGAAGTCCCTCACAAAACAAATATGTGGATATTGCAGCTCCACACATAATTGTTTCATTTTTAGCTAAGCAGGCTAAAAATTCATCAGTAGGCCTATTAGCTCTGCTGCAGTATGGCAGATACACATTAATTAAACACAATAATGATTTTTTCAAAAATACACTTAACCATTTGCAAACCCGTGCCCGCCAAAATT
>Ga0210059_1016510_pt1 | contig 10647 bp, 8 predicted proteins | sample Ectturendosymbi2_FD_188042 | JGI IMG/M metagenome (GOLD analysis project Ga0210059, IMG submission 188042) | Ecteinascidia turbinata endosymbiont from Florida, USA - Sample 2 (SPAdes) (version 2) | ecosystem: Host-associated > Tunicates > Ascidians > Unclassified | place: Key West, Florida... | reverse complement strand
TAGCTAATTAGATATTTAATTAATTTGTTTATTTTAAATCATAATTTTGAACCAGAAACGCTAGAAAGTCAATCAAAGGCTCAAAAGACTCGGACTCGAGCCTAGTTTCCATGAAAACTTCAGCGAAACACTTTGGCCTAGTGGTTGGGCCCTAGGCCAGGTAACATGAGCCAAAATGACCCTAAAACTACTTCACTTATGACGTCAGTCGCAAAAAATCTGTTCCCCCCAAACAAAAAATTATTTTTCGAGTGCAATCTACTAGACTGGCCGATCTGTTTGAACTCTTGAAGAGCTCTCTAGCGCAATCGGTGGAGGAGCTAGGGCGTTGGTAAGGCAACTGAAAACTGCTGTTTTTTAGGCCGAAATCCAATTACAAATATACCGTAGGCCGGCTCTCAAGGAGTCAAGGACCACATTAAGTCGTCCTAAGTAAATGCGGGTTCCCTTTCCACAGACTTGAAGAATTGGCCGGGGACCGAGAAAAATGTGCAGTTTGCGACAACGGGCTGGCAACATTTGAACAGCAACATATTGATGTGGCAGTGGCGAAGTGTATGTGCAAAGATCAACAGCGCAACCAACCACCCCCAAAACAGCGCAGCAGGGATCCGCCTATTGAGTATGTGGCCATATTTGTACCTCAACCTTCGGAATGAGGAGCCACATGCGCGCCAACACAAGGAAACATGTTGAGCAGTGTCATCGTCCAATTGAGGGACAACTAAGAGAGAGTCAATGACGTGACGCCAATCATATTTCTGCAATAGATGGAAAAATCTCATAGGTCATGACATTATTATGAATGAAACATTACTTTGGTTAGAACTAAATACTCCACTCATTAAGTAAATGAACTTATTTTGTCTTTCATCATGTACTCAACACTTATTGTTGGTTTAATGTTTGCTGCTAAACTCATTGTAATCTATTCATGCTTTTCTCTTTTCAACCTCATTTAGTGAAGCCATGTGTCTGGTGGCAACATACATTCATCGACGATACTCCATTATGGTCTGTGGGTAATTGTGTTACTTCTTCACAATTTGCTTGTATAAACATTGCCACAAAAGTCTATTTCGTTGCAGTGTGAAAGAAATTCTGAAAGCACGATTAATTGTCTGAAGTCAGGCTTTTGCAACATTTTCTGCAGCTGAGAAAGCTTTCGCGGGCTGCCTGTGGGCTGTATGTTGTGCAAGCATGGTCTTCAGTATGTGATTATGATCATCACCTTTAATGGATTCCACCTCCTGCTCGTATGTTGAAAGCACAAGATCAAGAGAATTCTAGCGTTGTTGTTGGATTGAAAAAGTTAATTTCAAACTGTTTGACACAAATGGGTCAGATTGTTTACAATAGTGTTTAATATATGGTTGTGAGTTTTACTAAGATAAACAAAGACAAGTTGTACCGCACAATTTTAGGTTCATGGCAGCAATTGTTATATTAGGGTCAAAGCTTACTTTTTTGGATAAGCCAGAGTTTTTCAGCAAAAATATCCTGCCTTCCAAATAGTCCCTGTGATTATATAAATTACCATAGTTAAAACATTTTATATTTTTAGCCTTAACTTCTTCAAAAAACAGCTATTTTGGCTATTATTACAGTAGAACTTTGGCTATAAGCTATGGAAAATATCTGGTAACCCTGTACTTAACTTTGGTTCACTTTACCAAGGTTAGTCTGTGTTAACTTAGGAGTTTCTCTGAAAAGGCTTGATGGAACATCTTTATAATTGTATTTCATTTCACAGTTCTTTGTGTGAAGGTAGTAGTGTGTAGTTTCAAAACGTAAGGATTTCATATGGTAAACATTATACACATGGACTTTACACTTCATACTTCTGCAGAAGTCAGTGCTAGTGGAACATATGTGGAAGGTGTTGGTGATGAAGTTGTTATTGCATTTTCAAGTGTGTTTATCCTTGTTTTATCCAGCACAATTATGTTTTTCAAGTAAGTGTGATATATATATCAAATTAACCTATATTAATGTAAGTATACGGGTACAATGTAAAGAATGGATGTCTGTTGGAGTGGATATGGTCAACAGATGTGTGATGACATAACTGGTGGGAAAAAACACATTACACAATAAATAAAGGTACAGATACAATGAAAAAGATAATTTATCATTGCAATATAATATGCTGTAAACCCCCCAAACAAGTATTGCTAAAAAGTTACGATATTTTAGTTTTTTATATTTTCTCAACTGTTGAATTCTCAATTTGGTCCAACTGGACGTTGTTATCAGAAATGGAATAATAATCTTGGTATGAGAGCGATGGTAGCTGAAAGTAGACTTAGGTTAGCAGTAAATATTATTTTTACTATGATTTTGCTATCATTGCTTATCGTAAATTATCAGTTTTTGTGACTCTGGTTACATTATTTTGTACTATCTGCAAGCAAGATCCGCTACTGACAGATATCGGTCTTTTACAAGGCACCAGCGTATGTATTTATTACAACCAAAGTAAGTTTAATGGTGAACCATAAATTATGGTTGTAATTAAACTCATCAGCCACCAACATGAACAATGTCTAACCAATGTTAATTTAACATGACAAAATATTAAAAGTCAGTCGAATGCTTGTCGCAGATCAAATGTCAGCTTAGCAATTTGCCTATACCCTTTGCTTATGTCATAGTGTAAAAACACCAAAAAATCAATGAGCTTATTATTTAATGAGTGGATTAATTAATTAATTTGTTGTTTTCAGGCCATAACTTTTGAACCACAAACGTCAGAAAGCCAATCAAAGTCTCAAATCTTGGATTCTAGCCTAGTTTCTAATAAAAACTTGAACCAAAGTGGCCTGAAACCTATTCCACTTATGACGTCACCCACAAAAAACCCCAAATCTGAAATTTTCCAATTATAATAAAATCTAAACTAGAAGACTTGTTGCATCATTTGAGCGTTTGACCAGCTCTCTAGCATAATTGGCTAGCAAATTGTGGAGTTGCAAAGTGACAGAAAAAGGTGGCTCATGTGGGTCGTAGTGATAAAAACAACCAGGAGCCGAAAGTGTTAGAAAAGAATATTCACTAAAGGTCTATGTCTACCAAAATGAAAATAATGGACTTGGTCTTGTAAGTTTGCCTTCAGAGGTCCATTCAAACAATCATTTGAACCAGCAGAGGATCAAATTTGCATAAGAAGTTTGTAGCTTTCTTAACACCTTCACTGCCAGTGTACGAATATATTGTACCTAAAACTCACACATTGAGCTGCTAATTTTGTGTCACTTTGTAACTCCATAATTGCTAGTTGCTTCCATCTGGCGCAGTGGTTCCCAACCTTTTTAGACTTGTGGCACCCTACAGAAAAAAAATATAATACGTGGAACCCAGTGGCAAACCCATAGCAATTTGCTTTAAGGTTTGATGACAGTTTGAAAATGTGTTTTTCAATGATATACGGAAAAACGTATTAGCCTGCGGCACTACTAGGTATTGTAAATGGCACCTGGTTAAGAACCACTAATCTAGGGGTTGGGCCCTATGCAAGGCAACATGACCAAAATGGCCAAAAACCTACCTTACTTGTGACATCACTCAAAAAATGTGAAACCCAAAACCAAAAAAGTTTTTTTCATTGCAGACTTGAAGACTTGCCGAGTCTTGTGAGAGTTTGAAAAGCTCTGTGGCATAATCGACTGGTGAGGTGCAAAGTGGCTCAAAAATAATGTTTTCGATTGTAGTAGAGAGCTTTTCAAACCCTCAAAAGACTCGGGGGGTTTGCAATGAAAAAAATTTTTTAGGTTTTGAGTTTCAGTTTTTTCAGTGGCTCCTGACATGTTGATGTAAGGCTGGTATTTTTTATGACTCTTTAAGAAATTTTGACAGAAATTTGATATACACAGAAACAATATCTTAATAAACACTTTGAACCTCAGATGTTCACAATATTGAAAGTATAGATCATAATCCCACATGTGAAAAACAACAATTTTATACAAAGCACCCATATAGTTGGTTAGATGTGCTATTTTTACTATTTCTCACCTGTACCAGTATTACTAAACAACATCTTTATCACATTAACACTTCTGCCACCATGGCCACTTTTCGCCAGAATTTCCTGTGGTGCCGCACTTCTTTAGGAGAAATTGGCATTTTTTTACATCTTGTACATAAACTAACTACAGATGCACTTTGAAGAAGTGCAATGAAGGCTGTAATTAATATCTTTAATTGCCAGGCTAATTACTGCCAATTTTGGTGGTTTGTGTGATTTTTGATGCACCAATTGGCATATATTTTCTCCCTACTAAAAAAATAATTAGTAATGCATTCCAAAAAAGTAGAAGGAACATTGAGATTATCATTTTATTGTCACAAAACAATTTTTGTCAGTTTGTTGTCTAATTTGACTGTGAAAGCCACTTTTGTGGCTTGTGTTGTTTCAGCCATAACTCCCTAACCTATAGTGCTAGAAAGCTAATGAAAGGATTAAATGATGCATAAAGTCTTGTACTTTTTTTTTTAATTGGGTACTTTAGGATTGGGGGAAAGCAGTGTGATTTAATAACATGGTTCCAATGATGTTTGGAGGCCTGTAAAAAAATCAAGGGCCAATTCACCCTATTTTAGAAGGAAACTAGACAAAAATCAGATTTTCATGAGTCCTAAGGTTAATCTAATACAATTGGTTTCAGAGTTATGACCGGAATTCAGCTCAAAGTTAACACCTTCACTGTTGGGTTGGTTGTTCCTTTCAGATCTGCATGAGTCACTTGTTTACCAGCTGTTCAAACCCTCAAATAATGCGGAAAGTCTTGTAGGTTGGTGGCATTAAAAAAATTGAGAAGTTTTTTATTTTGGGTTTTTGTGGGTGACACAAAACAAAAACGACATACGTGGTGTAAATTTAGGCCTTTTTGGCCCAGGTTACCTGGCCCTGGAAGCCTACAACCAAAGGAAATTTTTTTGACAAGTTTTTTTGAAACTACAATATAATCAGATTTTTTGAGCCCTTCATTGACTTTTTAGCATGTCTGGTTGAAAAGTTTGACCTAAAAACAACAAAGAAATTGGTTAATCCCCTAATTACTTATCAATCATATTAATTTTTTGTTGTTTTTAGGCCATCTTAAAATGAAACTTAAAATCATCATGTCATAAATTAATATAAAAACAATAAACCAGTGGAAACTTGAGTGATATAAAGCAAAATCATCAATGACCATAATTCAATAACAAATTTTCATAAAACATATCCATTCTTGCATATTAGATCTCTATAACACTGAAAAACTTACCGTATTTATTCAAGTATAACGCGCACTAGTGTATAACGCAAACCCATCATTTTTTGATTGAAAAATTGGTATAAATTTTTTTTTCACTTTTTCTCAGCTCAGACCAAGGGCTGTTAGTGACAAATGCTGTTGAAAGCGTGCGGCTATGACAAAACATTTATTGAGAACATATGGTACCCTGGTAAAGCTGCAACGTCGATGTCATCCTTTATGTTGCAGCATTTTGTATTATTACATCATAGAGCCTAAGTAGCGTTGAAACTGCAAACAGGGAAGTTTATCTAAAGCGCCTAGTATCCACAGATACCACGTGGTAAAACGCTAACATGTTAGTTTTGGGAAGCGCTGTCCCATTTGACAGAAGCTCTGGTATACGAAAAGAACCAGGGCCGCATTCTACATCCAGGTCATGCATTGGGCAACGACTGATCGAATTCTAGAAAAGCGGAGCCGCTTGCCGAAGCTACCCAACGCCACGCAACGCATATGCAGCAGCAGTAAAAATTAGGCGCGCTGCCATTTTGTAACGAAGGCTTAAAGTTCTTTTTTTTGACCAAATTTTTAGTTGCGCAATGTGAGTGCACGACCGGGTTTTGCACCCCTGCACTATGCTGAAACAGTCCATATGAAATATACCATATGTGCGCGTTCCCTTGCGTATGACTTGTTTATTATGCGCACCTGAACGTGTGCCCTCTGGCGCAAAGGCATAAAAATCTAAGACCTCGTTTATAACGCGTACCGATTTTTGCGGTGGTGTTTTTGGTATACAATTTTGCACGTTATACTCGAATAAATACGGTTATTCATATAACATGATCTGACTAAACCAACCTAAGATCTACCACTTCAACTGCAAACTCGGCCTTGAAAGACATAAAATTAATTGTTCAAACATCAATTTCAAAATCATATTTAGTGATCGACCGATGTGGCTTTTTTGGGGCTGATGTATTGGCCATTCATAGACCAATACCAATAACCGATATTTCCAAAATTATTAAATCTTGTTTTCTGCTTCATTGTCAAAAATATCATGTATTCAATGCCTTATATTTTTTTCAAAAACTTCAAAAATCAGGATTTATGAGCTAAAATTGTTCAAATTGCAGCAATTTCAATATTTTGCTACAATTTCTGATTAATGATGATGCTTTTGTTTCAGCTGCGACGGCCCATATGTATAGAGATTAAAGATCGGCCGTTATTTAGCTTTTACCGACATATCGGTATCGGCCAAAACAGCCGATATCATCGGCCTCAGTAGGAGTTGACAAAACACTGTTATATTCCTCACACATCCAGACAACTTGCGCAAGAAAGCACAACGAAGCAAGTCAAGAGATTTATCTTACAAAAACGCTAGCAGGTGCGGTTTCACAAACACACAGACAAGATTAACCATGTAGCGTGCGTCGGCCGTCACAACCGAAACAAAAGCTTCATCAGGACGTTTTGCAATGCTTGAAGCCAGGTGTTGTATATGAATAAACTCCCATTATACTTCCGGACGTTTTCATAGCACGAAAACTTTGACTGGTACCTAAGGTGCAGAAGTCCAATCGATGCCTAGTTTAGCACAGATTAATTTAAAAAAGCTTGCATGAAAAATGAATTGCGTTGTGTTTAAGCAACATTTTTGGTGTTATGAATATGATTACAAATGTGATCTTTACTCATTAGTGATGACAACTGTCACTATGAAGCAGTTGCAAGTAACATCTTAAAAGGATTCTACTTTTCTTAACTCCTTGAGAGCCGGCCTACGGTATATTCGTACTTGGATTTCGGCCTAAAAAACAGCAGTTTTCGGTTGCCTTACCAACGCCCTAGCTCCTCCACCAATTGCGCTAGAGAGCTGTTCAAGAGCTCAAATGGATCGGCCAGTCTAGTAGATTGCACTCGAGAAAATTTTTTTTGTTTGGGGGTGCGGATTTTTTGTGACTGATGTCATAAGTGAAGTAGTTTTAGGGTCATTTTGGCTCATGTTACCTGGCCTAGGGTCCAACTGCTAGGCCAAAGTGTTTCGCTGAAATTTTCATTGAAAACTAGGCTCGAGTCTGAGTCTTTTGAGCCTTTGATCGACTTTCTAGCGTTTCTGGTTCAAAACTTATGATTTAAAATAAACAAATTAACTAATTATCTAATTAGCTAATTAGTCAAATATTTTTACTAACTTGCATCACAACTTTTGAACCCGAAACCTTAGCAGGTCATCCAAAGTATCATAAGACTCGGATTGTAGCCTAGTTTCCAGTAAAAACTTCAGCGAAATACTACCACCTAACGGTTGGCGCCTAGGGCCAGGCAAAGTGGGCCAAGGTGGCCAAAAAGTCCTCCACTTATGATGTCACTCACAAAAAAAACGCACCCCTCAAGCAAAAAATTTTTGTTCGATTGCAATCTACTAGACTGGCCGATCCGTTTGAGCCGCTAAACAGCTCTCTAGCGCAATGGGCGGAGGAGCTAGGGCGTTGGTAAGGCAACCGAAAACTGCTGTTTTTTTGCAAAAATCACCGAAACCAGGCGGCTCTAAAAGTGTTAACTTCATGTATTAGGCTATAAGCGCGCTGATTTATACTGTACGCAAGCTAAAACATTGTGTTCGTGGGTTAACTTAAGCGAAATTTTCCACGAGGCATGATAATGATAATTGTGACCTCACAATCCAAGCTGTTGCAAACGTGAAACCGGCGTTTCTAGATGTGGCACACAAGCTATGGGAGCGCTACTCCAACATTTCACAAATACATTGAAGCGATGATTTGTCATTCGGTCTGATAGCAGCGCAGTAGTCAGTGTTGATTGTTGCATCACAGTTGCTGTTGTCCGTTTGTTGAACACGATCAGCAAAAGCAGTGTTTGCAACAACGCAACTTACACAAGTTAAAAGCACAGTGTTTGTAATTCGATCAGAACTACCGCGGCATTATTGCACAATCATCAGATGTGCACCTTAGCTATTGTTATGGCGACTTGTTCTTATGGAATTTACTTCTGGCTGAGGGCGATAATCGGTTATAGCCTAGGGCTGCTTTTGTTTAGGCTAGGTTGTAGATGACCGGCTAACTCACTGCAGGCCACTTGGTGAAAATGCAGATAAACTTTGTTTTCTGCATGACAATCTTAAACTGTTGATATGGAACTACTGAGAATTGACAAATCAGTTGAGGTATTTCATTTTATACCAATGCCAGTACTTCAGTTGCAGTAAGTAATGGAACTAGTTTTTCTTTTTTAAGGACAGGCAGTTATTTAATGTTACATTACATCAAAATTCTAAATTTGTTTCTTTACGTCTTGGATTGACTTTTGAAATTGAAAACCCACTGAGTTGCAGAAGAGTCTGAAAGGTTGATTTGTGAAATATATACAAAAGCAAAATTTTACTAGATTTATGTACTGCAGTAACTGTTAACAAACATACTATCAAAGACCAAAAACGTTAACTGCTGTTTTGGAAATATTTTCATTTTTGGCAATGGTTAATTGAATACAGTGTTGTACTAATTTTAAACCTCCTTAGCCTGATGCTCTATTTTGTACTTCCTTTTCATTGTTCAGCATCTTTTGACTTTCAAGCACTGTTTTTGCTTTTTTGGGTTTAAATACCGTAGGCAGTTCTCTTACGTCCAGTGTTCTGTTCTTACTGCTTTGTTATTTTAACATTCTTTTTTTGTTCATGGCACTGTGTTTACTCATTGTAAACAGTGTATAGTTTGCTAACAAGTTAGGCTAATCAAGTATTGAAATTACTGTAATTTCCAAAATTCTAGCTCATAAATCTTTATTTTTGAGGTTTTGAAAAAAAGGTAAGGTATAACATACATCATATTTTTGATAAGGAAGCAGAAAACAAGATTTAAAAATTTTTGAAATATCAGTATTGGCCCTAAAAAAGCAATATCGGTCGATCTCTAGTGGAGATCAACTGATATATTGGCCGATATTTGGGTTTGCCAATATATCGGTGTCGGCCAAAACGGCCGATTAATCAGCCTTAGTAGGTGTTGACAAAACGCTGTTATATTCCTCATGCATCCAGGCAACTTGCGCAAGAAAGCACAACGAAGCAAGACAAGACATTTGTCTTACGGCAACGCTAGCAGGTGCATTTTCCTAAACAAACAGACAAGATTAACCCTGGAGCACGTGTCAGCCATCGCAGCCGAATTAAGCATCATCAGGATGCTTGAAGCTACCACGTGCAGGTGTTGTGTACTAATAAACTCCCATTTGTACTTCAGGAAGTTTTCGCAGCACGAAAAGTTTGACTGTAACTTAAGGTGCAAAGTCGGAGCGATGCCTAGTTTAGCACAGATAAATTTTAAAAAAGCTTGCATGAAAAATGAATTGCGTTATGATAGGCAACATTTATGGCGGTATGAAAGTGATTACAAGTGCAATCGCTACTCACTAGTGATGACAAAGGTTGCTGTGAAGCAGTTGCACGTAACATCTTAAAGGGATTCTACTTCCCTTGACTTGATGTATTAGGCTATAAGCGCGATGGTTTACACTGTTACAAAAAAGCTCAAATGTCCTGTTCGTGGGTTAATTTAATCAACATTTTCCACGAGGCATGATAATGATAATTGTGATCTCACAACCCAAGCTGTTATGACATGCTGGTTTGTAGATGTGGCGCACAAGTTACAGAAGCGCTACTCCAGCATTTTAGAAATACTGTACTTTGAAGTGGTGATTTGTCGTTTAGTCCGATAGCGGCGTGGTAGTCAGTGTTCATCGTTGCATCATGATTGCTGTTGTTCATTTGTTAAACACGACCAGCAAAAGCAGTGTTTACAGCCACACAACTTACGCCAAGCTAAAAACGCAGTGTTTGTGATTGGATCCGAACTACTGGGGCATTGTTGCACAATCATCAGATGCGTAATTCGCACATGTGCTCGTTAGCTTTTGTCATGGCGACTTGTTTTTATGGAATTTACTTTTGGTGGATGGGCAGTAATCGGTTATAGCTTAATACTGCTTTTGTTTAGGCTATGTTGTAGATGACCGGTTAACTTACTGCAGACTTCCTGGTGAAAATGCGGAAAAATTGTGCTTTCTGCATGACAATCTTAAACTGTTGAAAAGGAACTACTGATTATTGACAAATCAGTTGAGGTGTTTCATATTTGACATATTTGACAAATTAGCTAATTCAAATATTTGTTTATTTTAGATCATAACTTTTGAACCAGAAACGCTAGAAAGTCAATCAAAGGCTCAAAAGACTCGGACTTGAGCTTAGTTTCCAATGCAAACTTCAGCGAAACACTTTGGCCTAGCGGTTGGGCCCTAGGCCAGGCAACATGAGCCAAAATGACCCCAAAACTACTTCAGTTATGATGTCACTCACAAAAAATCTGTA
>Ga0210059_1016509_pt1 | contig 10648 bp, 10 predicted proteins | sample Ectturendosymbi2_FD_188042 | JGI IMG/M metagenome (GOLD analysis project Ga0210059, IMG submission 188042) | Ecteinascidia turbinata endosymbiont from Florida, USA - Sample 2 (SPAdes) (version 2) | ecosystem: Host-associated > Tunicates > Ascidians > Unclassified | place: Key West, Florida... | reverse complement strand
CACATAAGCATTTAGGTTTTCTATTTCACCACAGTCTCTACTGGCACACTCATATTATACACTTCCATCAGAAAGTGATGACCAAAATTAACCGTCTTCGTTCATTCGTTTATGTTGTGCCTCGCCATGCTCTCCTTATGATATATGAAACAAACATATTACCGGTCGTTGACTATGGTAGCATTATCTACGACAACTGTTCTGTTTATGACAATCGAATGTTGAACAAAGCACAACACTCCGCTACCAAAATCATATTAGGTTGTCTTAACACTACATCTTCCAACGATGTGCTAGCTGATCTAAACCTCACAAGCTTACATTTACGTAGAGCAGGGGTTTCCAAACTACGGCCCGCGGGCCAAATCCAGCCTGCCAAGCCATTTCATCCGGCCCGCGAAGACGTTTTGTCAACAATGAAAAAAGAAAAAATTTACAAAAGCTTACTGATTTGGCAATATGTAACCTACCCCGAAACAAAGACTACGTAAGATGTCCGGCCCTCGGATTATTGTGTAAAAGCTTATGTGGTCCTAGGAGAAAAAAGTTTGGAGACCCCTGACGCAGAGAAATATCTCTGCTTCGTTATTTATCCAAATTAAACTTTGATATGGTTCCCTGTACTTTTCCTGCCAGTCCTTTCAGATCGTTCAAAGAATTCGTTCCTTATGCTTTACGTTACAACCAAAATGTTCAAATACCACTCCTAAAAATGCTCGGTCTATATCTTCTTCCTCCGCAAGGCTTCTAGCTTCTGGAACTCTCTACCACTTGAAATAAAGTCTTCAGCCAGCCAATACGTCTTCATGTATCGCTTAAATTCCCATTATCACATATCAAAAAACAGTTCCCAACATTTGTTAGGATCAATCCCCACATGACTTCCATTCGGTTTATGCTTCGCTTCGCCCATAGTTCATATCACTAAAAACAATTATCGTTTTTGTGTATGTGGTGATATGGAGACCCAATTACTCCTATTCTTTCATTGTAACGTTCACTGCGCAGCACGAACATTACTTTATACTAAAGTTCATGATATTCTGAACGAAAACGGTCTAGCTGAACGATTTGAGTGTTTGGGTCATACTGATTTGTTGCGATTGTATCTGTATGGTGTGCCTGATACGTCTTCTGTTTCAGTTGCTATTTTTAACGCTGTTGACAAGTTTCGGAAATGCTGCAAAAGATTGTAGTGAAACAGTGTATTCGTTTGCATCTTCACCTGCCCTACCTTGGTGAAACATCTTTACAACTCGAAAAAGACTTGCGAAACTTTTTTAGAAAATATCTGAAAGAACTTGCCCATCTGTCTCTCATTCGTAAAACACATACGATTGGAGATCATTTTAAGCACAAGGGCAAGCAAGCACATCTTGAACAATACAATGTCGTATATAGACTTAAATGTTCGTGTGGTCATTCTTGTGTCGGACAAACTCAAAGAAATTTGAAATTTTGCCTTAATGAACACAATCCTTCAAAATCTAACCACCAAACTACCGATGTAGTCAAACATTTTTGCACATATCCAGGTCATTTCATAGACTTTAAAAATCCCGAAATCTTGGCTTCTGCTTTTAACTACCGCGAATTATTAATTGAAGTGACACTTCTGATACAAGAACAGCAATCCGAGATTGATGTAGACAATTTTTCCACCCCGTTATACCTCTTCAATAAGTAGATTGTTATGTCAAATATTAGGCTGATGCTCAGTTCTTATGTTGATACGTGTTTTGTGCATTGTTGTTGGTGTTGACGTGGACATATGGTTCTGGTTGTACAGTAGTACTTATTTGTTAAAATTTTTGCATCCTTCGCTTGAAGTGTTCTGTGAGCGGCTTCTTGCAGCTGGTCTTGGCTTGTTTTCGTAGATTACGACCTTACGTAGGTTTTGCTTTAGCACTTTCTGCATACTGTAGCTGTTGGTCCTGCTTTTACTTTTAGCAATTTTGACAGGGTTTGCAGTCTTAGTTTTGCTTTAGACGTCTCTTGCGTCACACTGTTATTTCTTGCGTTACAGAGTCCTTGGTTTTGACTTGCTAGCATTGCCAAGTGTTGCTTTATATTTCTGACTGGAGATGGATTAAAAACAATCCGAAACGTCTCAAAATAAAACATGTATAATTTTTGAAGGCATTTTTAGTGTTGATGAAACTGTTAAGTCTATCCCAATTTTATGCTCCAACGTTTGCATTTTGTTTATGATTTCTGGGGTTTTTCTTGTGCTGTTGTATTTTGAAAGCGCGACTTGACACGACAAAATTGCACCAGTCAGGCCACCGCTTGTAGCAAGATTGTCATTAAATAAATAAATGATGAGTCAAGAAAAAGAACTGGATTAATGAAGGTCAGACCAATCCCATAACTTTGATGACATGATACATAAACGTGCAGACTTGTTTCACTGGTCTTAGACAAGTCTCAACATTTAAACAAACACAATGTACAATGCCAACGGATTTGTGAAACTCTGTTGCACTAAAATTTTTCAATACAGCAGTCTGTAATCCCGAAACTGAACCGAAAGTTGCAGAGATATTCAAAACAATATCATCAAATTCAATCCAATTCTGTTTGAACAAAAATTATAAAATCCAAATCCATCAAAACAGTAATAAACAACAAAAAATAAATGATGAGGTACAAAAGTAAAACAAGAAGACTATGGAGTGCAATTTCATACAGAAAAAATTGGATGTGCACAGGAAAAAAACGAGAAACAAAAAAGTAGACATACATAAAGAACAAACAAAATTACATTACACAAATTATTGCAACTCACAACATTTTTGTTCTATAAAAGTGAAATGTTACTAAAGTACATAATTATGTATCTTTTTCATGGAAGCGGTCTTTCTTAAGTTTCCATTTTAAGGCAAAGTGTCAGAAGACTTAATACACTCTATGGTATTGAAGACCACACTTTTGGGCCAACACATGTAAGAGAACATTTTCCTGAGAAAGAATTAGCTCTAAGTAAAAACAGGTTGTTAGAAGTGGATAGGATCGTGGAGCAAAAATGAATTGAACTGATTGGAATAAAATAGTCATCAAAATGGTTTGGAAGCAGTTTGTTGTAGTAAGAGTGCATGAATTTACCTACTGATTAAGTAGCCCATTATAAAGTTTGGAAAGGAATAAGATGTTCAAATGCTGTAAAGATTGTTCCAAACATGCCTCGTTCGTGGGTCTTATTAGTTCCGTAACTTTCTGTTGGAGTTTAATGAGTGGCTGAATGCTTGCCTTTGAAGCACGTCCCAATTGAGGTTTAGTAAGTAAGGCAGGGGTGGATTAATGAGTTATAGACAACTTTCAATACAGATTGTGTTGGGTAATGTTTAAGTTGTGATGGAACTCCACAAGCTCTTGATAGCTGAGCTTTCACCTTTTGTACATGAGGTTTCCAGCTTAACTTATTGTCAAAAGCTTAGACCTAATAACCTGATAACAAAAATACTGAAACACCATTGGTCACCCTTTTTCAGCTCGTTGGGCATCATTTTGTAGCTCGTTGGGCACCATTTTGTTGCTTATTAGATGCAATCTTGTAGCAAAAAAGAAAGACAGGAAAAATGTTAAATTTCATTTTTGATTAGATTAGACATTTACTTGACCTAGCAAACCAATAACTCGAAGAGACTCGACAGTTCTTGTGACTCGACTCTGACTTGAAAGACTTGTGACTCTGACTCGACATATATGACTCGGGCACATCACATTTGGACTCTACAAAAATGAAGTAAGTGCACTGCAGCATACTCGATTACCTCAGTGTAAAATTAATGATACACCTAAATGCAACGCCTTGTTTGTCCAAAGTTTCAAGTGAGTCAGTTACTTATCAACTCTCACAAAGTAAACATGACGTTACTAGAAATAGTTTGTTGATTTTACATACATTTCATGTGTTTTCTATTACATAGTAAATTTCATTTGCACACCAGAGGTGGGACCGGATCCGGATTCAAACATTTTGGAACAGGAGCGGAGTCGGAGTCTGAAAAAGTGACTCCGGCCACCTCTATTACACACTCAATAACAAAGAAGTGTAATTTCATTAATATTGTCAAATAATATCGCCACGTCTTACCCAATCTTTTTGAGATTTTGCTCAAAATTTTTATAATGCAAAACTTTTGGGGTTGCGGTTGCATCCCATGAAACCCCAGCTCCGGCGCCACTGAATATTTTAAAAAGTGAACATGATGCACAGGCAGCGGATTAATTACCTTTGCAGTTCGGGCACCTTAAGTACCAAGAATCACGGTTTTTTCCAGTGAGCACTGCCTCAAATGGAGTATCGTTTTTCATTTGCACTGATTAGCCACGTGGTTGTATCGGTTGCATTTGAAACATCTTAGAGGCTTAGGAATATACTGTTCAACTTTAAGAATTATCCAACTCTCTTTGGAAGGTTGGTCTCATTTATAATGTAGCAGCACAATAATGGGATCCCTCATGTTGCCTGCATAATCTTTGAGTTCTATTTTTTTACAAAAGTATGGTATTGAGAATCAAGCCAATTGTTTTGTTCCTCTGGAGAAAGATTCACCGGGACTCTATAAACAACGTCTTTCGCAGTGGCTGGTTCAAGAATCGAGGGTAGAATGGAGTGCAAAATCGATATACTCCTAGACATCTTCTTAAGAAACTGTTTATGACAATTGGACTGTAGAGTATGTAGCATATTTGTACTCCCATATACTCAGCAGAACAACTGGTTGACATATGTCACCATTGTCCGTCTCGCGAGACAAAATGTCAATTTTTCTGGAAGCCTTTCTCTTCCTTCTTTTTGCCTTTTCAGGGCTGAAGTTACCTGGTTATTTGAACGAATCATTCATTAGAAAGTGGCAAGGGCACCTTGGTCTAATATTTAGTGTACTGTTGGTAGCTATTGTAAAGTACTATCAAGGATATCTATGAAAGTGAGACTATGGACCTATAACCATCAGGAGATCAAGAAGGTCCGCTTTGTAGCAGAGAAAAACGATAAATCTGCACAGTCCGCTATTCACCAATGCACGTCCGCACACCTCCACGGCAAAAACCAATTCCACCTATGTCACTTCATGGGATCTCTTCTTTTCACTTTTCCACTGTTTTTTTAGTCGTTTTATCACATTTAGCGAAATCTATCAGAGGAAAATTTCTGCTGCAACTTCATTGTATTGTCTTCGTTTCTCTATGTGTTTTTGAATCTTCACTGACAAAACTGTTGGGGTGTTTTCTAGCAGAGTCGGAAACGATACATCTGACACTTGGCGACTGATACTGTTCAACGGTTTTACTGTTTCAATCTACATGTTCAAAACAATAACATTACATTGCAATGGATTGATACGAGTATGTAACTTTACATTGCAATGCATATACATCAGTGGTCTTTGAAGTATCCCGAAAAAATTTTCGAACTCTCCCATCAAACGTTTTACCTGTGTCTGGATCTACTTATCAAGCTTCAGTTGAATAAAGGGATGTTATAAGATGTGGGAATACAGTAAACCTCAGTTAATCCGGATTCGGTTTGACCGACGATTTTATCTGCTTTAGGCGAAGATCCGGTTTAACAGAAAATGTTTGTTGCTAGCCTGATGTGATCTACAGCAGCGCTCTTCAACCGGTGTGCACGGTGCACCCTAGGGTGCACCAAAATATGCGTAGGGTGTACCACTAAGAAGGGGTTCACAAGGGTCCATCACAAATTTGTCACACTAAACAGATAATTTTTACAAAAACTTTGTGTTAGCAAAAATGAACCATTAACCAACCAATGACTTTCAGGACTTAACCGAGACTTTGCAGATTCTAAAGTGTGGTGCATAAGCATGAAACCATGTCAAGCTACTTGTTGTAATTAGACGATTATTTGTGATTCATAAGCAACAGACTATCAGCCATTATCAATTGAATTATGTAGCTGAGTTACTTCATTAGGGGCTTGCTTAATTAGACCAGGGTACTTACAGACATGGGCGCAATTACGTGGGGGACACGTGGGAAGTGTCAGTAAATAGGGTGCATGAGTTTAAATGCTTAGGTAAATGGGGTGCATGAGTTCGTCAAAACATCTTTAAGGGTGCACCGTAACGAACAAGGTTGAAGAGCATTGATCTATAGTATGTAGGCTACTGAGATATCGGTGAAAATTACTTAAATTGAACACATTTACGACCCAACAGCAGACTTTTAGCAAAACGAATTTATTAATGTATTTACAATGGTACACCAGACCAGCGCCGGATTTAAGGTGGGGGGCAAGGGGCCGGGACCCAGGGCCACCACCAAAGAGAGTCCCTTACCATTTTCATATGTTTAGCCATATGTGTGACATGTGCGTGCCACTTAGTCATTTTTAGCGAGGAAAGTTTGTTTCTAGACGCTATTAATTTATTATCGGCCGGACAAACAGCAGTACTGTATTTCACTTGAAGAATACTTGATATTGTGACGAAACAACTATAACACTTATTGGTTTCCTGAAAGTATCTGAATCTAGTGAATGCAAGCCCAAGCCACGCAGAACACGTTAGCTTACGTCTCTACTCATTTCTGGTAGATTTTGCTTTACTTTACTATCTGCTTTACTTAAATTTACACAGGTCGCATATGAGTAGCATTGCTAGGTATGGTTACCATACGCCCTCTTTGTGAAGTACTGTACATGTCCACTTTTTTCATGAGAAATGAAATATTCTCCGAGGACATTCGAAAATGTCAAAATGTTTTCCTTTTTGCATTTCTTATTTTGGATAGCTATAATCAGTGGCGTAACTAGAACTTTGAGTCAGGGTGGAAAATTAAGCAAAAAGTGGCCCACTGGCCACTGTGCAGGGCCCACTAGCCAACACTCGGAAAAAAACTTGAGAAATGATGGTGAATCCGGATGTGGATAACTATGCTAAAGCCCATCGGAAAATAATCTGAAAAACGCAAAAGACAACAACCTACTGAATACTAAATCCGAAATATTACTTAAAGGTAGCGGTCCGGTTTTCACATTTAGATTGCCAGGGGGGGAAATCGCCCCTCTGCATCCCATCAGTCACGTCACTGTCTATGATATATTGTTTCAGCATAGAGTAAGCTGTCCGTTCTCTTCTGCAACAAGATACAAGATGGTGGCGTAGCTTAGTTTATGGGAGGGCCTTCGAGTTTTTATTAATCTATTTTTGGTTGAGTTAATTCTCGGCTGGAAAGGCGGGAATGCTTTTACATTAATCTTTACATATCAGTGGTAAATCTTTTTTCATTACCTCTATGACCTTGGCATTAGAGTGCGGACTGTTGACCTCATTATACTGTACTAGCTTTGCTGGTGAACCACGATACGGCGATCAGTGTATTGTACATAGCTTAGTGTAGTAGTTTCTAGTAATTATGGCTAATCCAGGGGTGCAAAAATGCCGTCGCGCACTCGCGCCGCACGATCAAAAACTTGAAGCGCGCAACGTTTTTTTTGCATTTTACACTTTATGCATATGAATGCTGTATGGCAAAGCTTCTTTAGGTGCTACAAAAACATTCTTCGTGCTACTAACATTCACAGAAATTTTTGAACTCCTGAACTAATCAGTAATGCTGAAAAATGAGGAAATACGACAGAAGTATCCCTTTTTCAGAAAAGCACTACATTATTTTGAAGCTAAGTGAATTTTGTGTGGTTGCATTTGCACAGCTCGCAAAGAAGAATAAAAAGACTATTGTGACTTTGTGGATATGGTGCACCAAAATCTTATTTAACGTAGCGTAACCAGGTGGCTATCACTTTATCACAGCTTGTCGACGATGCTTCAATTGTATACCCAGCTTCACATTCATACTTCATGTCCATCGACAAACTGTTGTTCTGAAATGTTTTTTTTTGGAAATTCGCTGAGCGAATTCTGTTTTAACACAGACACTTGCAATTATCTGTGGTTGCTTTTATTAAGCAAATTCAGGATACTGAGAAGTCAAAGCATCAATTGTTGAGGTTGTATCGTGTTTCGTCATTGTGAAGGCAAGGATTCAGTAGAGACAATCAGATGTACATATCAAGCCAAGTTAAATCAGCACTAAGAAAATTCAGCAAAGGCAAGGATCATGACTGTAATTCATTCATGTCAGATGGATCACTTCATTTGCTGAATTTAAATGCTTTGACCAGAATCCTCCGTTTGCAAACAACTAATTGGGAAAATGATGAATTATGTGAGTAGTATCTGCTTGATAGAAACGTTTCTATTGATGAAGCTGAATACACTGTTTTACCACTACCACAGTTTGTTTGCGTTCGTGCAAAAAGAGCATCAACCAAATGCTATTCATTGTAAAATGACGGAAAATAAAAGATGGGCAAAATATTGTCCAAATTGCAATACCATTACGCTTCAAGAACTGATAAAGATTGCACAGTTTTACTTCAACGTTATGGCTCTTTATGGTAATGTGGAACAATTTTTTCCGTGATGCAGCCACAAATCAAAAAGAATGAAAAATCTTTGTGGTTGAACCAGTTTCTAGTCTAAAGCTTGTGTGCAATTTAAAACATATTTCATGCAAGCAGTTTCATAAAATTGTAAAAGACGATTCTACATTTTTAAGAAATCTGCAAAATATTAATGGGCTAAATAGGTTAAGTAAATAAAAACTTTTGTTTAGTATGTATTGAATGAAACGTTGTATACACTGGACGTTTTACTTTGATGCTTAAAACTTATCAATAGGTCTATTTGTTATTTGACTTGTTAAGTGTAAGTAATACGCTCATGTAAGTGACAGTCGTGAATTGTCCTCTTTATGCGCTGAAAATATGGCAGTCCTATTTAGCTCATTAATAAACAAACATGAACAAAAAAGGGGTCGTTTCCTTTACAAGTGTAGAGCTTATACAAGTGGTTCTAAAAAACATTAAAAAGCAAAAGAGGCAAAATGAAAGAGGAAGAAGTTGCAGCTAAGTCAAGAAACATTCAAGTTACACTGAAATCCAACGGAGACATTTCTACGGAACCTGCAAGAGGACAGAAAATCGAAGAACATGTTGTTACAGACCTATATGTACGTAACGATGAGAACAGACCTAGTTTAACCAGTAGTGCAGCAGCAGAACGTCAAGAAGTATCACCGAAAAGCACGATAGATGAGTTGGCTGACGCTATCACTGGAGGAAAAGATATCAGTCTCTGGTCATCCAATATACCGGAAAAAAGCGGGAATATTGGTTGAAAAACGAAACGTTATTTGTAAAACACGATGTTCCACAACACAGAAAAGACAGAAACTCGTCACGGAAATGCACCACAAACATTATTCGGCGCCAGAACCACAACGCCGACGCCTTTGAAAAAAGCTGGCTTTGTTTTTCTCTTTCACAAACATGTGCTAATTGTTTCACGCGTAGACTGATGTGCGCGGATACGATCAAATGTGTGCATTTCCTCATTAGAAAAGGAATCTGCGACTGGAAGCACACTGAGGAGCCACGAGCAATCAATGAAGCCATGGGCGTCCGCAGGGGGGGGCAAAACGGGCATTTGCCCCCCCCCATGGAAATTGGGCTAAGAAGGATAATTTTCTGGAAAACGTGAAATCAACAATTTAATTCTGATTAGTTGGATTAATTCTTGCAATGACAGTTTGTTTGCCGATCTGACACTGCACAAGAGTCAGGTTTACTGTTTTGGTAACATGCAGCTATGAGCTTGCAGTTCACTTAATCCGCTTCTTCGCCTGCAGAGGCAGGTTGCGAAACTCGCGAGCAAATTGTTTTACTCTTGGCCTTTGTTGCGTAAAAATAACATGGTAACAAATCTTCGAAGATGCACGTTTTGCCGCATGTAACTATTAAACGCAGACATCTTGGCAGGTGATGTAGTGAGACAGCAGTGGCGTAGCTAGGGGGGGGCGACGGTCCGCCCCTGGCGGCACTTTTATGGGAGCGGCACTATGGGCTAAGCCATAGGCTATAAACATGTACAGGCTATATTGAAATAAAAGCGGTTTTAATGTCGAAAACAGAGGAAATTTTTAGAGCTAATTCATTTGTTGGCGAAACACGATCCAGTGTCACGTGAACAACTTCTAAGAATACAGCTGGGAAACAAGTTTGCTACTTCCTATCTGTCTCCTACTATTCAGAACGAGTTTATAAAAATTTTGGGAGAAAAAAGCAAAATGATCAAGCAAGTAAAGAAGCCAAGTAACTTTTCCATGGCATTCGACAGCACTCTTGACGTTTCGCATAAGGATCAAACGAGCCAAATTTTGCACTATATTGTGATCGATCAAGATAAAGTGAAGGTTGTGAAATCATTTGTCAATTCCATTGAAACAAAAGGTAAAGGTGCCGAGAATATTTCAACGAGGATTTTGGAAACATTAGAGACAGACAGAAATGATATTTAAAATTGTAGAGGGCAAGCATATGATGATGCTGCAGTGATGGCTGGCCTGCATACTGGTGTTCAGAACCGTATCAAGGAAATTAAAAAAAGCATAATTTGTCGATTGTACAAATCACTCGCCGAATTTGGCGGCTGTTCATGCGGTTCCGGGTGTTCATGCGGCTCCGGGTGTTCATGCGGCTCTGGCTTTTCATGCGGCTTGGGGTGTTCATGCGGCTCCGGGTGTTCATGCGGCTCCGGGTGTTCATGCGGCTCCG
>Ga0210059_1016508_pt1 | contig 10649 bp, 3 predicted proteins | sample Ectturendosymbi2_FD_188042 | JGI IMG/M metagenome (GOLD analysis project Ga0210059, IMG submission 188042) | Ecteinascidia turbinata endosymbiont from Florida, USA - Sample 2 (SPAdes) (version 2) | ecosystem: Host-associated > Tunicates > Ascidians > Unclassified | place: Key West, Florida... | reverse complement strand
GACACACGTAACACTAAAATTAATGAAAGTCAGTCTTCCTGCTCATGAAGTTTGTACAACAATCAGTATGAATAAAAAGAAGAAATCATCTCATTCACTGTGATTGCTCCCGCTGAATTTCACCCGCCAGTTGTGAAAAATATGGTTTTAACCCTGTTTCAAGGGCGTTTTTCATAAGAGGACCGCATCGTTGATTAAGTTGTTTTTTTATATTTTATTTCGACAAGAGCAGAAAATCCTGGCTCGCAAAGGTTGGTTGTTGGCATGCGATCAAAAACGTAAATCGCTTATTGGGTGCGATTTCGGTATTCAGGAATGCTGAGAAGTGATACGCAAAAATCTGCTAAGAAAGCGACATCTACAGCGTAAACATCGCTTACATTTTACATTTGAACAGCACTAAAGTTTAGTGCAGAACAGGTTTTCTGACAAGTTTGAAAGGGTGTACCAATACAAAAAAGGTTGACAACCACTGCTCTAAGGTGCGCAACTGCCCAGTATACCGCCTAATGGTTTGCGGAGTGAAATCTCATTCTCGCCCTCTTGCAACATTCCAAAGTAGAAATTATTAACATTTTTGGGTAGAAGCAGAACACTTCTGAGCATATCGCCTAGCCCTTTTAGAAGCTATCTGAATTGAATACGTACTTTGTTCGTATTTTTTAAAGATTTTATATTTGTTTTAATAATCAGTGTAGAATTTTCTAAGAGGGAGCACACACAGTGGCCTTTATGTTTCTCACCACCATTTTGTAGATGTCGCTGTTGTGTTAAGTTTAGTTTTTAAAACTTTTGATCGAATGATATTTGGCCAAATGAGTTTTCCTGGAACAAGGTAGTATGCGGTGATACGCGATCAGAAAAAGTTTGGGAACCACTAATTTAAGGAGTAGAAAACTTTTACAACAGTATTCGTCTGTGACAAGCAATGATGTTTGTGATATGTTGCACTCTATTAATTGTTATTTCAAACTTTTGCAGTATATAAAATAATGCACATGGTTACCGAAGCATTGGCTTGAATAAGCTCAGCTGCTAAGAAATCTTGATAATTTTACTATTAAGTCTAATATTAACATGTGAGCTCCAGCATATTAACATGATTAATGAAGTCGGCTTTACAGACAAAATTTGTTGTTTGTATACGGAGGTAGTACAAACTATTTTGTGAGAGTACAAAACAACGAAAAAACAAAATAATGTTCTGACGACAAATTCCACACGTAATTACATGTTTATCAAAACTTAAACAGATTTATAATTTCACCTATTCTGCAAGCACCAACGCATATGAACACAAGCAACGCCTTCCACACGGGAAAAGTTTCAATTGTCTGTGGTTTTATGATATAAATAGAATGGGAAATCTTTCTAGACCAGTGTTTCTCAAACTTTTTTATCCCATCGCCCCCTTTTCACTCTCGACACGTCATGTTCGCCCCCGCTTCATAAAGCAAACACAAGGTAGTAAATTTAAAGAATTTTATTTATGGAAAGTATTAAATAGCTGAACCAAGCCATTAAAAAACTGAATTAAGTAATTGTATTACGACGCTAATATTGCGTTCGGAATTCTTGTGAATATAAACCAGGACTGCGGAACCGGAGCGCCGGAACCGGGCATTTTGCCTGGAACCGGAGGTCAAATAAAAATCAGGAGCCGGAGGCGGAGCTCAGTTTAAACTCTAGACCGGAGCCGGGGCTATGGCCATTTGAGAGTTATAGCCTCCTGTTCCGGGTCCCTTATTAGAAGGGTTTTTTCCAAATAGACTTACAGTACTTGTGCTGTGCACTTTAAAGCACAGTAAACGCGATCATTACGAGTTACATCACCAGAATGCAACAATGGATCTGCAAGCCGTTAATGTTTCTTTGGATTAATAATCACTAGGGCTTCATATACACTCTGTAAGAGCTTACTGTCTGATTCTGGCTGGGGAAGGGTCTGTAGTAGTGTAGCGATCTAAAAAGAACTGAGCTGAAATGAGTAGGTATATAATAAACTATCCATAGCTTTTGTAGCTGTGTGTAGTCATACTGTTAGCAGGGAGTATGATTAAGATATGATGTCATTGCAGATTTAAGCGTGAAATGCACGGCACGCCATTGTAAAGTAGGAAAGTTCGCTAGAAAACATTACGTTTACAAGCAGTAGAATAAAATGTAATTTATAAATAATTGGTAGCGAACTAGCATTGCTTTGCGTAGCAGTACATTGTCAGGAGGGTAAAAGAATCAATGTAAACATATGTGTACTTTTCTTGAAGTTTTAATCTGTGGAAAAAAATATGTTTTCAGCACGGTAACCAGTTTCCCCGTTAAACTGTGCTTTAGTTTGCGATTCATCACTGTTTATTATGAGTGCAAAAGATAAGAAATCAGAGTTTTCAGCTATTTTAAAAAAGTCAAATATGAATTTCTTGCTAGGAGTCATACTTTTTCTTCGAACAAAGGGCTTTTAAACACATCTTCGCATTTGTGTTAATGCAAATCTGTGCGTGTTTGAAAGAACACATGACAGTTCACTATGTTTTGCACTCTTTGCATGGTTTACCCGGGCAGCGCTGTTAGCTGGAATCGCCAAGAGTGCAACAGACAAAGCATGCAATGAATGCAAAACACTTGGTCGATTGCGACTGATCTGGTCTGTGTTCAAATGCTCGGACACAAATGTAGTTTTCCAAAGACCCATTTTCTTGATCCTAGTCATAAGAAATAGCAAAAGGTCTCAGGCATTGACGGCAAAACCCGCCACTGCCCTTCCAGAATTTGTTTATGTTACCCTTATCTTGAGATTCGTTTCTGCTGGTAACCCTTCTCTTAATCGTTTGAACCTGTGGTTGTTGTTTTTTCGCTGATTTCCTCATGGTTACAACGCTGCTTGTAAAAAATCTACCAGATTAAATTGCTCAAAAAGGTTTGGCATATTCTCTTAGTTTGGTGTACTCGATTTAATTCATTTTCCACTGAACTTGAGGAACACCGAGACACTCAAAAATATTAATGTGTAAAAAGGAATAGAAGCCGGAGCCACACTCATTAAAATCAAACCTCCGGAGCTGGACCCATATTAAGGAAAAGAAGAGCTCCGGAGCCGGAGCTGTGCCATTTTACGACGGCTTCGCAGCTCTGAAGTAATCCTCACTGTAGCCGGGTACGTAGATGATCCAGAGTAAAATTTAAATTGCTTTAGCAACAACGTCAAACGATTATCAGGGTAAATGAACATCTGGAAGAAACTGACAAGTCATAATAGTAGGCTGCTGAAGTTAACTCAATGACCGATTAGTGATCGAGCATTTTCGCCCCCTTTGTTTCTTTTGCCCCCTTGCCCATAAAAATCGCCCCCTTTCCGCCCACCTTGAGAACCACTGTTCTAGACTATTCCGTTGAAGCACAAAACCTTCCCGAAAAATTCAGTGTTAGAGAGTTGTTACAACCTGACAAAAAGTTTCTTGTTGGCAACAGAGTTTAGAAGAAATGTAGCTGTCTGCACTCAAGCACCAAATCCGGACGTAAACTTCGATTTTTGTGCGTACTTTCCAAAATAATTGTCCGCCCGCACACACGCACAGTTTATTTAGAGTGAACACTGCATTAATAGTACTGCATGCAAAATGATTACATCCTGACTTACCAGAACTTGGAATAAAGGCGATTGTGTCTAATAGTTTATAACTCAGTAGCAGCTCAACGTTGGTTTGCGCTGTGGTAAGAGTACTGAAAGGAATTCCAACCTTAAATCTGAATATTTTCAAGATTCACATGCGAATCGCGAGGATGAGATTAACTCAACGGAGAAAACTGAAACTGTTGAAAGCGAAAGATACGCAATGACTGAAACAACCTGTTTTAAGTTTTGTAATTAATATTTGATTTCCACATTTTTTACCGATCTTTGCAAGATCTCAATGTTATTCTATATCAAGGCTTCTCAAACTTTTTGGTTCTACGACCCATTTTGAAAAAGTTTTTGTTTAATGCGTCCCCTTAACGGATTGCCTAAAGCCCTCGATGTCAATTGTCCGTGTAAACGTCCCATTACAAACTTCAAGAGGCATTTTTGTCTATGGCGAAATCATAAAAATGCACACAATCCACGAAAGTAACTATACAGTAATAAAACTACCACGTAATGGAAACAGTGAGGGAAAAATTAACAAAAACAATTCAGTTCATAAAAGTTACCAAGCACAACTAATGGGATGGATGCACTTGATTTTTACACAGATCATGCATTTGTAGATTAACACAAGACAACGCAGGACATTCTTAATATCTTCCTAAAAGGATCGGTTTTTAGACTTGATGATTTTAATCATCAATTTTGAGAATGCCGCTTCACACAAATATATTGAGCGAAAGGCTAAGAGTTTGTGAATAGCTAGATCAGAAATGACTGGGCATTCATGTCTTGTTTTTATCCAAAAATAGCATAAACTCTGTTTTAAAAATTCCAGTTGTAAACATTTGTCGTTTAAACTCCACAAACTCATCCTTAGAATGGCAGGTGTGTGGCCTCCTGAAATTTTCAACTGTGTTTCATAGGCGTCATCAGGGTGGGGCCAACCCCAACATTTCCAGCTTGTCTTGTTTTGTGGTTTGAGAAGCGGTGACACGAACCAAATACTGTTGCCTGTTTAAAGTCAAAATATTTGGCCCTCCTAAAATTTTGGGCTGGCTTCGCCACTGTTGTGCATATTTTGTGGATCCAACTTTTCCTGAACCAAGTCCAAAGCACTTCTGAAACTGTGTATGATTCTTTAACTTTAGTCCAAAACTACTCAGCGTGCCGTCAAACCTGTTAGCCTAATTTCTAGAAGACCAGACTTAGGGTTCTAAACACAAGCCTTCGTACGGGAATGAATGCATCAAAGGCCAATATTAGTCAGTACGTTGAAACAATCATATCATAACAACCCATGTCTTGTTGTGCTTGGTTGATTTTTATCATTTGATAGCTCAGGCAGACATCGCAGTAAACAACTGACAGCATGAAGCATGGTGTTGCCTCTGAAAATGCAGTGGAAACAGATTCAGTGTAAGCCGACTATTAATTTTCTTGCGAAGTTTACAAAAACTTATTTATCTGATTTGTCAATCCAATTTGTTTCGCGACCCCAAAATTACATTTCGGAAACCCATTTGGGGTTGTTACCACAGTTTGAGAAGCCCTGTTCTAAATAACTAATTTTGATTTCATTATATATTTTTGACTATTGAGGTCTTCTTCTTAACTTGTTGACTGATTCTCAGGCCACTTGGAAAGCTGGCAATTAAAAGCGCCATGAGATCGATTGAATTTCAAGCCATTCCCAAGCGTAAAGATATCGAAATGCAAATGCGGCCAAAATGTTCACCACTTTTCTGTTTCATTTTGAAGTCTAGATAATTTCGAACCATGCAATACAATCAGTGTTGATCAGTGAAGCGCGTTTATTTTGTTCCTTCAGATTATCCTTTGCCTTGACAGGCCACACTTTGCTCTGATTGCTGAGGCACAAACTTTAGCTACAGCTTATCCCGAATCATGTGCAAAGTAAAACAAACGAAATTTTACAAGCCATTTTGGTATGCACGATCAAGTTGGTCAAATAAACCCACAAAAAGTTTAAGCTATCTCACAGTCGTACAAACCAGCAAAAACTTCTTAATATAGTGGGAAAACGAAAGGCAGGCAGATAAAAGTTTCATCTCATGAAGAGCAAACGCTTGAATACTAGTCTTAGCTTCTGGTCGGCGGTCTCAAGCTTGAGGTTTGTTTCGAGAAAAGAATAAAGTGGAACACTATAGACATGATCTGTGTTTGCTTGGCAACCTTTTTTTGTCATGAAAGCACTTTACCAGGGGTGGGTTAAAACAAACTTGAGTGAGAAACCAATTAAATTTCTTCCTTCTGATCATGCTTATCAAGTCACACATATCCTCATAACTGCAGCAATTAGTTTAGCAACAGTTGGTCATCAAGTGTATGACAAGAAGTGCATGACAAGAAAGATTTTTGTGAGATTAGTAGCAAGATTTTATCGCGCCTGTCCGACTCTGATACAAAACAACTTAAAAAGTTCTGCGCAATTCGCACAAAGCCAGCTATTTTAAATAAGTTTCTACCAAAAACCGCAAAATAAAGCAAACGCATATCAAATGAGCTTATTACGATTTCATTATTTCAATCAGTGACCTCTCCATTTTTGCTAAACTATAACCAAACGGTCCTTCGTCACCTTCATAGACAACCACGCCGTTGCGTACAATGTAAAGCCTCTCAGGAACGGCACCATAAGCTAGCGCCGCTTCGTCCTTCATGTTGTCAACAAATATTGGCACAGTGTCTTCGATGACGCCTTTCAAAAGCTCTGCAGCTTCAAACCTCTCTTTCAAGCTTTGGTGGTTGCTGATTGAAAACGGAGCTGGTTCAATGTACCATCCATCTACAGGATGAGCTTCACGAACGTAGATGAATATGAAGTCCGCTCCTTCTTTGTAAGATGAGGCGATTTTAAGGAAGTTCTTCACCTTTTCAGCGTATGTAAAGTTAATCAGCGACAGCTGGTTTAAAATCGCAAGATTGAAGAGGAACGTGAGAAGCACTATTAGGAATTTCATACAAAAGCACATACACCATAAATCGAATTAACATTTGCAAAAATCCTCGTATGGAAAATCTGCTTTTTGTTGGCTTTCAAAAATCTCTGGTCAAACTTCACTTATAAAAAACTTATAAAAAAACTGGGCTCGCTAAATCTATAGTAGTTCGTAGTGAATGATAGGGCTCTTTTGCTGTATTTCAGGGATTTGTTTGCTTACGATGCTATTCAACCCTGCGTCTGTTCCAATGAAGTTTCTTTACACTTCATTTAAAAGGGTTGAAGCACCTCTCTGCCTACAGGGTGAGTTCAATAAGGTTTATGTTTTTTTTGCATCTTTCAAAAGTATTGAATGTACGTGACATTGAATGTACAGTCAACTCCACTTCACATTCGAAAAAAGTTTAAGCAAAGCAGTTTGTTTCATCCTTTAGTTGCACTATTTTTTCCACTTTTCAACCTATATTGTCAAACAAAGACCGAGTTTATGGGGGGACGGGGGACATAATATTTTTTGCCCCCCCAACATTTTGTGATAAAAAGTAATGTATTTGTGCAAATTTCATGGCGGCATTACTGTTGGCAACGTTTCCCCAGCATAAAATCAGGGAATAGATGAGAAAAATGAGCATTATTACTAGATTATCTGTAGACACAGTATGCAGATCTCCTATGTAAACTGAATTGTCATGATTGTTGAAAATTGTGTTAGTTAATTTGAATTACCGAATCGGTGTGCACATGAACTTCGCTCAGTCACAGATTCCTGCGCTGGTCTGTAGCTTGCAATCAGAATATGGTTGCCACCAGGCGTGTAGCTATGGAGGACAACGAGTCAAAGCCAAAGCCACCCCCAGTACCAATTTATTCGGGCTAATAAAATATTTGAAGTATAAGTCAAAGAAATACTTCAGTGCAAATCAATGAAACTACCTCAAGGAACCTATCCTACTTCAGCTTTAAGTCAAACACAAACTTGTATCCCGCCTTTTGTAATTATAATCAATGACCGCAAGTAAAAACAATTGGAGTAACGCTTTTGGCAGCTGTTTTGGGCGCACCAACTTGCTGTATTCCACCTAAAGTATATGTAAGCTTCATTTCAAAATCATCGCAAATTACTCTGTGATAACCGTCGGTGTTACAAATATAACCTATCCTTGTTTCCAGTGTCAGTGTAGCCCTAAATCAATATCGTAGATTTTGTTTTTTCACAGTTCTAAAACTACATGCGTGAATATGACGGTGATATAATTTTATATGTCTTGAAGCTCAAACTTTTGCTAAGAAGCGATTCAGTTTCAAAGACTTCTTTATTGCTCCATAGTATCTGTTTAGCAACAATAGCATTCGTTCTAGATATTTATTTGTGATGACATGTATTGTGATAGTTCAATCACAATTATGCGGAGCCTTAACGTTTTCATCAATGATTTCCCTTTGCCTTGCCGGCAGTAAAAAATCAATATTTTCCAGATATTAGACTCCGACATGCTGCTCTTAAGCTCAGTGTTTCAACATTCACCTGATGTTAATTGCCACCCTATCCTACAGTAAATTATTTGAAATCATTTAACTGCAACGACGAGTCAGCAGCAAAATCTAACGTAAGTAGCAAGATGCTTTTCATTTTGCAAGTGCTGAGAGAATTGACTCTGCCATGATTTTCAGATACTTAGATAACTTACACAGCGGTGCATAATAAAATTTAGGGAAAGTTCTCAGAAAGGGGCCCCAAAATATCGCCATTGTGGAAGGTAGATGTGGGATTGCGTGGATAAAAGAGTTAAATTTGTTTCACATTTCAATTTATGACCTGAATTCAAGAGCATATCACACATACGAAAGGAATAAAATTTTGTAAAGTTTTGCAGAGCTACACAATTGAAAGCTGCCTCCTGTGGCACATTTTTCCATATTTTTTGCTTTATTTTGAAAAACATACGACTTGCTTCTGAGCTTCTTTAAATGTCGCTCTCAGGGTGGTACATAACCTTTTTAACTAAACAGTGACGCAAAACTCTCAAGGGGGAGCACAATATCTCTGAAAAAGAGGGGCCCGAGGCGACTGCCTCATTATCTTTCCCAAATATCCATCTTTGAGCTTGGAATCTGTCTTGTTGACAAAGCTGATGTGACTAAAATGAAACTAAATTTGATTTTTTTCCCATTAGGGCTTCAAATTCCGCAAACAAGTTATTGTATTTTCAAGAAGCCCGTGATTTGTACAAATTAATTACGTGCAATGCTAAACTATCTTTACCTGCAGCTGAGCGTGGTCAATAAGTTTTATAATACTGGTTTTTCTATTGTGTTTACAGTTTAATTCCATCTTATATTTCAATGAAGTCATTTAAATTTAGCAAAGTCTCATCAAACAATTTAAATGAAGTAAGTTTAAAGTAGTTACAAAGGTTTTACGGAATAGGTTGAACATAGCCAAAAGTTCTTACGGATTATCAAAAATCCAAACATTTTTCAAACGCGTTGAAAGATTATAGCGCGTACGGTTATCAACTACAGACGTGAATTACTTTCTCAAAAATTAGATGACAACGGGATCCACTTCTTATATCAGCGAAAGTTTTGTAGAAGACCTACGTCGGATGTCAATGCCTCAGAGCAAAGTCGCTGTTCGGCTTTGGTTGAACGTGCTGTGTTGGTGTGCATCAGAAGCGTGTAAATATAGTAAAGCGCAATCGTAATGGCGGCCGCGATGACTTCTTGCTCAAGTGTAATATTGGGCATTGAGAGGTTTACTAGCGCTTTTGCAAGAAAGGTTTATGAGGAAATGGTGGCATTGATCCAAAGTAGAAGCTTGGAATTTACTGTCAAAACTTTTAAAACTCGTCAATTCAATGAAAGCAAACTTTTTATTTGTCGTCTTAAATCTGAACACAATTGTTCAGGAGAAAACTCCCGAAACATGTACGTTTCATGGATGATGCCTTAAAAACAAGGAGAATTAAAAATATTTAAATGTTGAAACTCGGTTGTTGTTTTCCCCAGCCCTAGTAAATTTCTGGCTACGCGCCTGGTTGCACTGCTGGTATTTACCAAAAGATCTTGTGGTTTGTTTTTGATTTGACTTATGTGATGATCATTAGTAGCAGTATAGTTCATTTATCGAATATGACCAAATTTGAATTTCTTATCACAAGTTTTGAGCATAATTGTGTTTATTTAAGCTCTCTGAATTTATGTGTTTTCATATTTAATTCAGTGCTAAGTGCTGAACATCTGGATATAGCACCATTGTATACTTGTATAGGCTACACTATTTGCTATACCACCACGATGTGCATAGCCAGGTATCAGTTCCATAATGTACCCCCAATTTGGTCAATTTTACAAAAAGGTTGTACTACGGCTGAGTGAACATGGTGACGTCATCGAAACTCAAACAATAAGGTTTGTCCCCACCAATTTTTTTAGCAAACTCGGCCCCTGCTATCAAATCAAACTTTTTATCATTGTTGATGAATCTCGGACAGTCATAAGCTACCTCTCAGAGTCATAAGCTACCTCTCAATCTCGGACAGTTATAAGCTACCTCTCAGAGTTTTTTCCTGTACGAAATTTGCTACAGATGTCAACCACACCTGTCAACACGAGAGCAACCACTGCTACCCGCGCTGGATGTGTTTCGGTATGTGGGTTGGGTCATAACACGGCCTTCTCAGAAATGCTGCAGAAAATGACCCACGACCCAACATACTCCAGCTGAACACCGAGGGGCTCACTGCAAGCAAGATCTCCGTCATTGAGCAGCAGCTAGCCTATAAGAACAAGGCTTTCATCATTGTCGTACAGGAGACCCATTGCACAACTGCAGACAAACTAGTGATTCCCAATTTTTCACTAGCTGGGTCAATTCTGGCAGGAATCACGGCCTTGCCACGTTTGTCCATGAGCGGTTGGAATGGTCACTGGTCGATCAGTCTCCAGAACAATCAGACTGAGTGGTTGTGCGTAGACGTCGCAGGATATAAGATCATTAACGTCCACAAACCTCCACGCTCGCGATTCACATCAACGGGATGTCAACGCGATTTCACGATT
>Ga0210059_1016507_pt1 | contig 10649 bp, 7 predicted proteins | sample Ectturendosymbi2_FD_188042 | JGI IMG/M metagenome (GOLD analysis project Ga0210059, IMG submission 188042) | Ecteinascidia turbinata endosymbiont from Florida, USA - Sample 2 (SPAdes) (version 2) | ecosystem: Host-associated > Tunicates > Ascidians > Unclassified | place: Key West, Florida... | reverse complement strand
AGGCTATAAACCTACACTACACCATGGGCTATGCTGCTGTAGGCTATAAACCTACACTACACCATGGGCTATGCTGCTGTAGGCTATAAACCTACACTACACCATGGGCTATGCTGCTGCAAAGGCTGTATTGAAATAAAAGGGACACTACTCGCAGTTGAAGGACGTTTTTGATTTTGAGTAATTTCAACAATGGCATGTGTATTTAAGCGATTGTTATCTTTGCCAAACAACAAACAATCGTGCATCACGGATGTTCTATCAATAGGCTTTTTTTACACGACGCTGCAACACGGTTCTCAACACACTTATCAACTCACTTCATGTCAAATTTTACTGATTCACTACACGGTTGATCGATCGAGTGCTGCGTCGTTGTTGACGTTTGATCGTAGTCCTCATATGACTTTATAGAACTTAGCAGGAGTATGTTTTAATGATTGTGGGCAAACGTGTGGCTGTGGTGAGCTCTAAGCTTTTGTAAGTGCTCTAAGTTTAGTTCATGCGAGTAAAAGCGAATTGTTCGGCCCGGGGGTGTAGTGCTAAAAAGAGGTGCGGGAACGCCGTTCCCACACCAAATAAGGAAGACTGCACCAAATAGTTCGAATAACTTGCACATCTGCCTACAAGGATTTCCACACTGGATCTTCCTGTTTCCACTGTAGACTTTTGACTAGCAGTGCGCATCTGCGTGTCGCTAGCATGAGATCGCAGCCATGTTTTAATGTAATCTACTTCAAAAAGGGTGAGGGACAAAAAAGGCGTAGGAACGCCGTTCCCACCCACTACACCTCTGGTTGGGTCTAAAAAACATTTCTGTGTAAATCTAATAAATGTGTAGTTGGATTTGTGCTCGTCAAAATGGATTTCCGTGCGTGTGGAGAAATATAATCTAGCTCAGTATTCTTCAACATGGGTTCCGCGGAACCCTAGTCTTCCGCAAAACATGTAGTGGGGTTCAGTGAGTTTCAAGGGTTTCGTTAGGGTTCCTCGTTTTTTTAGGTGAAATTATTTCTTGCTTCAATTTGTTGACGCGTCATTATGAAATTTTTTAGATCACCGTGCGGCATTCAGATTCCAAGTAGGCCAGTTAGTAGTCGTACAGGAGGTTGAGTGCAGTTAATAGCCGAAAAAGAAATATTGGTACTGTAGTTGTTGAGTCACTTGTTGTTCATTGTTGTGCAATGAAGAAGAACGTTATTGTTGCATCACATTTATACGATGTTGCCGATGTACAGTTCACAGTAGAGAAAGAAGACCCCCCTTGAACTTTTGCAGTTTATTCAAAAGTATAACTTTGGGAACTCTGTTCCAAATATAGTAATGATGCTGCGGATTTTCCTCACAATCGCCGTTAGTGTTGCTACCTGACTGTGAGAGGAGTTTTTCGAAACTAAATCTGATCAAGAATTACTTAAGATCTAGTACGAGCACCTTGCGGTTGAGAAATCTTGCCATACTGTCTACAGAGCAAGAATTGACAGATATAATGTAAATTTTGACATTGCCATTGAAGAATTTGCCAACAAAAAGGCAAGAAAAGGTACTGTGTAGAAAATTGTAGTTTTCATTTCAGAAATAAAGATAGTCCTAATTTTTTTACATTTTTTTACTATTTTTCCCCAAATGCCATTTTTGCTTTTTAACTGTTACTTACAATGTTTGAGTTTTTGGTGCGTATTTAAAGCACAACATATTTGAGCATGTAAGAGTACTGTAATATTATAATGGTGCACAAACTAATTAATATATATACAAAGCTTTAAGAGCCAGCCACTGTTCAATATGTATTTTTATGGGCTTCGGAGGCGCCAAACTCAAGCACCTCCCCAGGCAGTCCACCCTCTAGCTACGACACTGGCTCTGGGCAAACAGCTGCGTAAAATATCCAAGTCAGTCTGGATCATTGGTTCTTAACCTTTGTTCTGCCACGCCTCCCTCAAGTAATTACCCTTTGTTTCAAGCACCCCTTACTTTAAATCAGTTGTACCAGAAAATGTAGTTATTGGTAAACTTATTGACTAAACCTTCCATGTTGTAGGGGTGCGGAACGGTTCATGACCACTGGGGGGCGTGCCACCCAGTTAAGGATCACTGGTCTAGATTAAGTGTTCACAAACTAAGTTTATTTCCCTCAATATTTCCCAATAATAATTGTTTCTTAAACGGTAGCAACGACACGCCGCAAACGCTTGACAAAGCGTATACTTTTCTACCACCGCCTCGTATCTATACTCGTGTTCATTCACGTCTTTGTGTGTTCCTTATCATCACGACGTATGCTCGCGCGTTGCGTGTGGGAGTGAAGGAGTTATCGACAATGCAATTTAATCCAACCACGTCCAGGGCAGGGGGCGAAAGAGTCCAGTGTCCCAGTGTGTGAGGTTTCAAAAAGCCGACGAAAGTCGGTTATAAAATACTGAGATAGTTTTCTACCTCGGTTGACACATGCAGCCAAACCTGAAATATTGAACACAGTCAATCACTAACCACCAGCTGACTGGCGGTTCTTTTAAAAATCGTTACCGAGATAAAAATTTTTTTCCCATGGTCTTTCCAGGGTGCCAGAAGAACGCAATGCCTCCGGCAGCATTTAGGATGCCCTGATGCCACGGATTAAGTCATTTCTTGCAATGCGGACCAACGATTGTCACTGACGTCACTCACGCAGAGCGCCACGTACGTCACTGTGACATGGGACCAACCGCCAATGAGGGCCGCTGGGGGGATATTTTCATACCGTCTGGCATCTGTGCTTGTTTTTGACAAAACAAAAATTTTTCGAAATACAACAAATTCGTTTTTTCAGGTCAAGAGAGGTTGAGAATAATTGTTGAGTTGTTGAAAAACCCGCTTGCGCCCCTAAAACGTTTCAGCAAGACTGGGTGATATCAGGAAAATTTTTGGCCAATTAAGCCTAAAGTGGTCATGGTGAAAAATTTTTCGGAGTATTTGACCAACAGCTCAACAATTTTGCGAGGTTTAACTAAAACCTAATCACGTATGTCTTTCAAGCCTCGTTTGCAATGAGTTTCGGCTCTGTGCAAAATATCTCAACCGCTTAACTATGTAAATAAATATGTAACGAACACAGCACTAGATTCTATTTGAATACGAGGTGACGATGCCTACGGTATATACTCTGTAAGATCTTAAAAGTGTCTGATTCTTTGCTGAGAAAGGATCTCTTTCCATAGACAGAACACAGCACTAAACAGAAAAAGCAATTTTCCACTGTTGAAGATGGGCTGAAAAACTAATGCACCAAAAACATTTTGAAGGCCATAAAGCTTGTATTAGAAAGTTTAATGTAATCAAATCAACAAACCAATTTTCAACAATTTGGAATTACGACAAATGCCTTTTCTCAGAAAAAGCCGGTGACGAGTGCAACAGGGGAATACCCTTAGTTAATACAGCAGCTGGTGCATACCCTGACTTGAAACACCAGCTCATTTCCTCCAACACTGAAGCGGGACTGAAACAAAATTGTGAATTTTTCTTCGGTGACCGACTCCGCCCCTCGTTTGTCTGATCGTTTGATCCGTCGAAGAGACTGTGACGAAACAATCATAAGATCTTTGCTACTAATCGCGTTTGTTACTGAAAATACACCTAAGCCTGAATAACAGCTCATCACTGCCGCGGGCGGTGAAGTTTCACCGAGACTGAAACCAGCCTCAGGTCTTGTTGCAGCAATGCAGCGGCTCTTTGCAATCGAGAATGTGCAAACTACGAGGTTCCCACGCAGTTACAAGCACTCGGCGAGATAAGCGCGCCCGTTTCGTGGAGTTGCTTGGCACAGGTGGAGTCAGCGTGACAACAGTACAAGCAGCAAACTGATAAGAATGCCAAAACATAACCTTCGTTACATGACACATCTCAAGACGGGAACAAAAAGCATGGCGGTCAATCGGAGTTGCTCGAGCGTCAACTCACAAATAGTAATTACTCAGCTATGGTGACCTGTTTCGCTGTTCTTATTACCACCACCTCCCACTGTAACGGGCAACCCCCTGACGTAACAGGTTACAAAAAACATTAACTTAACCATATTTCTGAAGTTGACGCTAAGGATTCCAGATTGAGGATGGTATTCCATAACACTCTCCGGATTCAATATATCTCCGCTCATCTCGGTGATGCTGAAAAATAAAAGTGCGGCATGATGGGATGTGTTTGATGGAATATTTGACTACGTCCGGAATTTCATTACAATTAACATTTTCAGGATTTACTGAACCTGGCAGTTTTGTGCAAAACCTAATGTCCAACTTCTTCCCGCACACGATCGAACCATACATTACCTCATGAAATGCCAAATATTGCTTTTAATGACAAGGAGGAATTTACTTGAGAAAACCTCAGTGGGTGAAAGCGATATAACTGTGCGGTTGTTAACAAAACGGATGAAACACGAGATTGCCAGAAGCACAATTTCCAAAAATTTTCCACATCTCGTTGTCGACCAGAAACGATCAACAGTGACAACCACCTTCATAGAATCTTCCACCCATCGCCACATCTGCCACGCGAGCACCTCCGCGGAGGGACAAACATATGCGAGTAGTAACCTCTTTCTCAGCAAACAATCGGCCACTATTACGTCAAACAGAGCATTTACTTCGGCCCAGTTATAAATTAAATAGAAATTTGTGGCATTGACAAGGATCTTATTCTTCGAATCTAATCCGTCGCCTGGAGACACAGTTTCAAAGCACGCACCAAACACGTGCAGCTCAATTCCGATGCAAACTTGCAGTGTGTAGAAGTTCCTAAAGTATTACTTGATGTTTTGCCGAAGCTGAGATCCCAGAAAGAAAATCGAAGATAAAAATTTAATCATAAACCGGAACATTTGTGGTCCAGCAATGAATGTGCAACTCACAGTAACACTGGCATCTGCCACGTGCAGCCCACACATTGTAATAAACATTAAGGCCAACCCCGAGCACCAAGCAATGTGCTTGACATTCGACCTCGACGCTCAGTGTTGCGCGCGAAGACAGAGGTACGTTCTTAAATAAAAGTTATCTTCCTTAAAGTCTGATTGAAATGCAGAGGTTCGTTGATAGGCATAACAAGAGAAGCCAAACAATGACAGTTCTACTTGTAGCACAAAAAGAAAAAGAGTATGAAATCATCCCAGAGGAAGAAATTAAAGCCAAATGTTGACGATTTGAAAGAATGCGGTTGGAGGAGTGGCTGGCTCGGCACTACTCATGGTGTGTTTTGGTGCTTCATGTGCAAAGATGCTATAAACCTTCGGTTGGAAGAACCTTATTCCAAAAATATTTTCCGTGGGGGGGTATGGGCTGTTTAACACTTGGACAATTTGTCGGTCTTGTACAAGACTGGGCTTGCAGGCGCAAAAGCTGGTTCCGAAATGGCAAGCTTACGCTTTGGAAGTCAAGCACAGAGTTTGGGATTCAACCATAACCGAAAGCATTTTAAACTGAAAAATGATATAAACGACATTTTACTTCACATCAAACGTGACAACCCTGCAATGTTCTGGTCATTAAAGTCCGAAGGAAAACTTTTTCGACAAAATTCAAATCATGGTAGGAACGGTGTTTGGCGGTGAAAGCACTTTCTCGCGGAATAGTCGTGGAGGATATTTCCGATTAAGTTTTGTTTTTGGCGTACGGGGCATCCCGTATATATCGTTCACTGCATGGCCAACCTTTCCACATCTATGTACACTTTTCTTGAAGTACGTCATGGCATTTCATTTTGTGTTGTTAACCTGCTTTACGTATTTACGTTAGAGGAAACCCACACGGTAACTTTACGATTCAGGATCTCACGTCTACTTTTCTATTCATAACCCCATTGAAATTCTACAGCTTCTTTTACGGCATTGAAAGTATTGAAGCTCCTAAAATATCACTGAAGGTGAACGACGTGACTGCGAAACGACAGCGTGACGTCATCAAACGCATCGGCTTCCAGACCAATGCGAACGCGTTAGCTGCATGGGTGGGGTTAAATGTATGGGTGGGGTTCAACACGTGGGTGGGGTTAAATATATGGGTGAGGTTTAATGCATGGGTGGGGTTCAAGGGTTGACAGTGACGTAAGCTGTGTGTTGTAGACCTTGCACATATATTCCAACATAGAGCAACAAACACCATGCGTTTTTTGGCAAGCAACAGTGCAGTAGGTGCTCTGCAACTTTTCCTGGGATTATCTCCATGAACGAGACATGTTTGTAAGATTTGTCCCGTCATGTTAGATTAAGTCTTTTAAGCAAACCAAGCTCAACATCATCATGCACTAATAACGTCACAATATCAGCATGCACTAATAACGTCACAATATCAGCATACACTAATGACGTCACAATATCGCAACGCATCACACCTTCTTCCCGAGTCATTTTTCAGAAGCGCTTTAGCCTGACTCTCGCTGATGATGCTCGCCTTCACAGTGGGGGGGTTCATGTGAACGTTCAGCTTGCCACCAACTAATAAACGAATAGTGGCTCCGAACCTCGTCTGAGTCTTCAGGACTTGGGGAGGTTGCTTCTCGATGATGAAAGTGCTGAACCAAACACATACCTCTTAAATACACCAGCAACACGCTTTCATTGCACAAACCCATGGTTGCTTAAATGAAAAAATCGCTACATCTCAGAAAAAATTCCAGCATCAACACAATTCAAACGATGACTTCACCGAGACCAAAAGACATTATTACGTGATCTATCAAAATTGACACATCATTTCTTTCAATTGAAAGCTTTAGACATGTAAGTTCAAGCAATGGTCATGCCAAGTTCCTGTTTTCTTTCAAAAGCTTTGCCGTTTAAAAACCATCTCTAGTCTAACTTTCTAATCCAATCAACACTTCCCCAAAGTCATCAAAAAGTAACAAAGTTCCAACGAAGCAACGATCATTGTTGTATTCCTCCACGCTGACGTCATTCACGTTAATGAGCGAAATGCATTAGTCGAATTTTCACCATCATCATTTCGTTCCATGCTTGAAACTCAGGTTTATTTGCTGCCAGCTGAAGAAATATTTCATTTTGGCTGAACACACATCCTGTCGAAAATCCCATAAAATCCCAACCCCCCAAAAGTGCTGCCATAAGTTAAACAGCAGAAAACGAGCTGGGAATCTCCCACTGGCATGCTACCGTGTGCTTGCCTGGTGACTAGTGTCGAAAGCAGAGAGGTGATGGTTGCATTCAACTCGGGCAAGATGTCCCTGTCAGGTGTGTTGATGGGGAGTTGCTGCCGTTGAATCTCGACCCTCTTTATTTGTTGACGGTTTTGCCAAATTATTTCAGCAAGCTGCTCACACCTGCGCAACAAATATGATTGAAAACAGCAATGCTGACTTTGAAAGAAAAATATATATCAGAACGCACACAGGGCAATCTTTTCTACACACTGCTCTGTTTGTAGTCTGCACAAAATAAACTTACCATTGCTGCAACTGATCGAGGTTATTCTCTTGCTGAACACCATTGTACGCAAGCGCCTGGGATCTTTTCCACTTGATGAGTTCCTCATCAAGTATTTGGTTCTGGAGCTGTGTGAGCCGGGAGAAGGTTTCCTCATGCCGCTGAGCCAAGCTCTGTGCAAGTTTGGGCCACACATGAAAGATGAATTTTTTTGTTTTTTTGACAGCATTTGATGTTTACCGCAAACTGGCTCCGACCATGGCTTTGCCCAGCCATGAAGGTCGTATGTTATCCGGCCAACGTATTTTGCATTCATTTACGTTCATCACCATGTGGCAATGTAAGAACTTTTTACTGGTAACGGTTGACTCGGTTGCCGGTCGCACAGCCACAGACGCGCCTTCACGGGTGTATCAAACATAAAAATCATTTGCAACCAATTAATTAATTCACCCACGAAGCTATTACTAAACTAACGCGCTGGTGTGCTGACTAGGACAGCGCCGGGATTTCCTCTGCTGGAACAACGCCCTGGTGAAGGAGAGTCCGGCCCCATAGTTTGTTACTATGTTTTGGGGTCGTTACCCCGCCCAAGACTGCCCCACCTGCAATGTGCAAACGACCATTATCAGCCTGGCCCGGCGGATGCTTTAGTGCAGTGGTTTTCAGCCTTTTTCGTGCAGCGACCCATTTTACAACCCAATTTAACCTAACGACCCCCTTCCGAAAATTCATTCATAGTCAGGCATATGTAATGCAGTTGTGTTTGCACAATAGAAAACCACAATGACTAAAACATAACGTACGATATCACTACTATGTTGAACAAAGACTCATTCATTAAAATCATGCACATGGCAGCATCAGTGAGGAAGACCCGTGCCGTATACGAATCATTCCACAGCACAACTCATTGAAAACTAGAATAACTCCCAAGTCGCTACCGCCTTCAGATGTCTATTTTATAAACAAAACACATTCTTGCGTCACAAAGTTATTCGTGCGTTGCCTAACGCAACAGTACATTGTACTATATTGGTCATAATCACACTCAAAACTTTGTAATGTTCACAATCACACTTAAAACAATTTTGAATGAAAAAGTAGGCAATCATTTTTGCCAGGTGGTCCTTCCTATTATTTTGACTACGACAGAAATGGCTCCACATGCGAAATACAAAATATAGAAGAAATGATGAATATATTTATCAGAAGCTCTCGCGAACCCTAGAAAAGTGGCGAACGATCCCCAAGGACATTAGTGCCCGACTTTTTTTGTCCCAAGATCTACTTTTCAAGTTGCCACCCTCCCGAGGTCTACCAGACCAGTGTCAACATCGCAAACCCATTCACATCGTTTCCAGCCTTCTGCAGTAACTAACTTTACATTCACATCGTTTCCAGCCTTCTGCAGTAACTAACTTTACATTCACATCGTTTCCAGCCTTCTGCAGTAACTAACTTTACATTCACATCGTTTCCAGCCCTGCAGTAACTAACTTTACATTCACATCGTTTCCAGCCCTGCAGTAACTAACTTTACATTCACATCGTTTCTAGCCTTCTGCAGTAACTAACTTTACAAAACATTTTCTTGCTGCCACACAGCCGCTATACCTCGCATCACAATCCCTCTCTCAAACACGCACCAATCTGTTTGATAAGCAATTACCTCGATATGAACCAAACAGAAAATTGAACCAGATGTAAAGCAAAACAGGGGAATCTCTGAGTTTGAAACAATGAAATCACTTCCTAACTCAGTGGAAGACCTGGCACTGAGAGGAGGCGGCTAGCTTCTCGTAATCAGGAGTGTAGCAGCCGGTTGCAAGGCGTAGGCAGGCTGCAAGGTGGCTATCAGTTATTGCTGATCTGTACTTGGTCTTGATGATGTTAAAGCGAGAGAAAGCAGACTTGCACAAATAAGTTGATCCAAAAAGAGCTGTCAAGTTCAAGGCATTTCCTCTGAGATTGGGATGCTTCTCCTCCACCATAGTTTCCGGAGCACTGTATGCTGCCCAGCTTGAGCAGATGTTGATCTGGTTCTGATCTCAATGTCAGGATCTCGTCTTCAAGAGCGGAGCTTTCCAAGTCGAAAGCTGACATGACGTTGGCGGCAGTGTCACCAACAGTAATTGAAGAACGGCAGTTTTGTCTTGTTAACAAATCCTACGAAAGCATTAAAAATATCCTCACCTCTGGTGTGTCCTTATAATGACAAATTGGTAGGTAGCTCTTCCTTGGCGCTCATATCTTCAAAACCTATCCTGATGAAAACATAATTGTGCCACATCCACCATATCAGTCGTCTCGTCAAATCGGAGGGAAAAGCACTCACACGCATCTAACCTTCCTCAACTGCTCCACATACATAGCCATTCCTCACATTGTCTTGTAGAAGTATTTTGGAAGAGTTGCACTTCTTTATGTCCTTCACGCTCTATGTTTTATTGTTGAACTCTTCAAAAAAGCTATTTGCTGCCTCAAGGAAGGTTTTCTTCACAATATCGCCATCTTCGAATAGCTTCTTCTTGTGTTAAGCAAAGACGTGACTGACGCGATAGGAAGCAATAGTTGCAGCCTTACCCTGGATTCTGAGGTATGACGAAGATTGACTGCAGCGTTGCAACCTGTTCTTTCAAATCACACATTTTTGTGGCGTGTGAAGGCTCTTTGGAAGGAAAATCTCTCGTACACTGTTTTAAAATACCGCTCCCAACCCTTTTTCTGTCAGCGCTACCGTTGCATTGCAGATCAAACAAACAGGTTTTGAATGACAATAAACAAAAAAATGACATTCCTCCTATTTGGGGTGTAAGTGGTATGTCTTGGCCCGTTTCGTTTCAGCTGCGTTGACGTTCAAGATATGCAACCACTCTAATCGCTTGCTGTTAGTATTGGATGCAATAAAATTGTTCAGCAGGCGGACAATTTATATCCAAAAAGCGCTCGGTTGTTTGAAGGTAGTAGACCTCTATGGCACGTAATCCACAAATATCAAGAAACAATTCTTACGAAAAAGCAACTTATCATTTGTTAACAACATGCTGAAACATGTGCAAAAACACACAAAAATAAATGTTGGCTTCCTGAGCGCGGCGCATGCCAGCATCTGTAACCACCGTGCGACATCATCTGTAACCACCGTGCGACAGCATCTGTAACCACCGTGCGACAGCATCTGTAACCACCGTGCGACATCATCTGTAACCACCGTGCGACAGCTTCCTACGAA
>Ga0210059_1016505_pt1 | contig 10649 bp, 7 predicted proteins | sample Ectturendosymbi2_FD_188042 | JGI IMG/M metagenome (GOLD analysis project Ga0210059, IMG submission 188042) | Ecteinascidia turbinata endosymbiont from Florida, USA - Sample 2 (SPAdes) (version 2) | ecosystem: Host-associated > Tunicates > Ascidians > Unclassified | place: Key West, Florida... | reverse complement strand
CTTGTCAAGTCAACTTCGAGTTGCCACTTCTTCTATCAATGCTGACATTGGCAGGATCTCTGGAGAGAGGAGATATCAGACATCGCACTAATCACTTATTCAATGAGTAAATGGACTTCATGTGCTTTTCCAATAAAATCTTTATAAAAATTTATGTGTTGTTTGAATGTCTGGCCCTCAGCATCATTACAATTGTACATTGTGGCCCATTGCGATAAACAGTTGCACGCCCCTGTTCTAAACTGACATGGCATTAAGCATGGCGCATGAAATACAGCTTATTCAGTTGGTTATATTGGCAGTGACAAGATTCATCAATCTTTCAATACAAAACACATAGTCAAACTGTACCTTACTAGTAAAAATGATCTGAATTCACACCAATGGATGCAGAGACAGGCGATGAATCACTTCTGGTCACAGCTGCTTGGCTTGTATCTGTCAATGGAATGATTTTATAGATTCTACTCAAGAAAGCCCTTGCAACCATTGACTTAATCACTATAGATCTTACATAAAGCAAACCTTTCATTTGCTGAACAAACACTTCCAGGATTTTTAATCAGAAAGAATGACAGGATTTTTATCAACTTGGGAAATGAAGCAAATTTTCAAAACATGCACACAGCCGTCATAGGATCACTAGCTAAAATGTCCTACATGCACTGCAAACAAAACAGAAAATAGTTGAATTGTAAATCAGATCTCACTATCGCAATATGTAGGTTTTATGTAAGTTTTGCAACATTCCATAAAACCAGGGGTGCATCTCGGGGGTCTGGCTGTCATGACAGACCCCTTTGCACCACAGGTACTCAGCATTAAAGCCGATAAAATATCAGACTCTGTCACTGCAGGTCTCTAATGCGGGTGTTTTGGAACAGACAACAGCCTACATTTCCCTTCTAACGTTGAATAGTACTATTACGAAACAACAATGTTACTACCTTGTCTAAATAGCACCTGCACAGTCACATGAAACAGTCCACGATTTCGAACACTCGAAATTGATATTGCGTCAAACGCATGTGTTTTTGAATTTCCTCCTCTGGCTCCGGCTCTAATGCTGTCACAATCTCATACACTGCCACGCAGGAGCTGATTTGTAATATTTCGTTTCATGGCGAGAGGACAATCTCCAATCACGATCGTTTCGTTTCGTTTTGTAGTTTCGGGCTAATTTTCTCTGCTGTTTACACCTACTAGGTTATGGCAAAATTAAGTGAGTTTAGGCTTTCCTCAGCGTCAAGCCAAGTAACATAGGTTCGTTTCAACTGAAGCTATATTTTTATAAGCAACTTCTCATTATGAAAGCTGCGACAGCTAGCCTCAAAATTGTGGCCGCTATCTGAACAAAATACCACTCAAGCGTCGTATTTCAAAAATTGCCTTTTTAGAATTGAGCAGTTGTCAATGTTGTTTGCTGCGTAAGAAGTCCTATATTGATTGAGTAATTCACTTTTACATTACAACGCAAAGTAATCAGAGCAATTGCAATTCAATCGTTCTTCTCCGCAGTGATTTTGCAAGTATATTTATAACACCACCATCTTGATAGACAGCGTGCTCCACAGACGCAGTTGTGATTTTATAAGGGTATGTGCGCTTGAATAAACAGCTCTCATTGCTGTATGGCTGACATTTGCTGAATGTTCCACAAGGTATGTATCTTTTCAGCACCATATTCATAGGAACAAACAGCGATTGTGATGTAATAAATGCGCTGTACCCGAAAGCAATGAAAACTTGGTAATTTTTTTCTTTATGTGTTTTGACAATGAGATCAATACCACTTACAAATACAGTCAGACCTGTTTGTCCGAACTCCGATCAACCGGAATCCCCGCTATCCGAAACAAATTGCTAGGAACAGATTTCTCCAATGCATTTCACCCCTTTCATCCGGAAACCTCACACCGGATTATAAGGCGCAGTATTAAAAATTGAATGCTAGCTGTTCTTTTTTCATACATAAAGCGCACCGGATTATAAGCGCATTAAATGAAGCAAAACTTAAATAAGTCAAACTGTATTCAACTCTTTCCCAGTAACTCCCGAGTGCCGGAGTTGCCCGGGTGCCTGAGTCGCCACTGGGAGTTAATCTGTCATTACATACGAGGGAGTTTAATCTGTCACACATGCCTAATCCGCTAGACACGAATAGACTCAGTTCTACGCGTGTTTGATTCGGCGTGCGCCAATGTAGTCAGGAGCCTCGCCGAGTTATACTATCTGTGGTACGTGCTACCTACTCTCGTGTGCTGCTCATTGCAATTGTTCTTGGTTGATTACGTCTGTTTGCAAAAAAATCATAATTAGCAATTAAATAAATGGTACCGTTCACCACATAAAACTGGTTCCAGATCAGAAAGCACAACCAGATTAATACAATAGGCACACTTTCAATTTTTGAGAAAATTAAAGGATTTTAAGAGCGCCTTAAGGTCCGAAAAATACGGCAGTTGCCCTGATTTGTTTGCAGGCAATCATCTGCTTACCGCGCACGCAAAAACCTGTGAGCAAATGTTATGTCGCAGAGCAGTTTATGGGGACAATTGTGGAGTGGTATGAGTATTGCACACTATTTGATGCAGTCGGAGAGCTGCACATCCTGAGGAACAGTGCAGAGAATTTGGGTTAATTTATCAGAGACGAAGTAGCAACTTGGGTTTCCGAAATTTGGCAAAATTCATAGGTCGATTACAAGTCTTAAGAGAAATTGTGGTTTTATGCTGAAAAGTGATATAAAAAGCTGCCCTTCCGCTAGGGATGGGCATTTCAGAATAGTTTACTATTCCAGAATAGTTAAACCGAATCCAGAATACCAGATCCTATTCTGTTTTTTTCCTACAATGCATTGCACCTGAGAACTGCTAAAAAACGTCGTTCACTCAAAAACCAAGGAGGCCCACACAGTACACTTTTCTTAATCCGGCACTGGAAATCAACAATTTATCATTTTATCACACAAACAATACATTTTTGCAACATCGAACAACAAAATTATTAATTCTAATGCATCAGTGCATTTTTGCCAGGCAGAAGTGGTTATTCCAGGAAAGGCTAGATTTTGACAATAGTTTTCAGAATAAAACTCATTTTTCTAGGCTGTAGATGTCCTTACACCAATCAAACTTGGCTAGTGGCCTAGCACAACTACAAACGACTTCGGCTAATTTCATACCAATTAAACACATAAACTGCTTTGTCGCATAGGACTCCAGAATCCCAAAGCGAAACTACAAATATAAGAAAATAGTACGGTTAATCGCATACATAACGGTTATTCGCATAAACACAGGATATTCGAATGAAAACGTTTTTTTCATTTATAAACTTAAATTAAATCGCTCGATCGCATAGTTAACTTCAAAGGAGTGTAAAGCGCACTGCTCAGATGGTGTGAAAACCTGTGGTGGCATTACTCTGATTAAGCAACTGTTGCCGAAACGACTCCATTCGCCCCCGTGCCAAAATCAACACCATGCGTTCAACTTCCAGGCTTCAGCACACTGCGTTCGGCACTGTCCAGTCGTGTCTCGTCCCTGTGGGTGCGAAGCTTTGTCACAAAAAAAGCACTTTCAAAGTTAATTTTATGGCAATGGGTAACTACCAGATGCATGCGACTATGTTTAACACCTTTGCACCAGATGTGTTAACTTCTCTACAGAACAAAAATATGTGCACCTGTACTGTACACCAACTTCGAATTTTAGTTTATTTTCCGAAGCACTGAGCACAGTACACTTCACAGTAATGCGGGTATATGCCATACGTTCCGCTGCGAACAATGCACTATTTCAACTTCATTGCTTGTTGACTTCACTCATTTTGCTTTTTGACATCAATAAGGTTCATTTGGTGAATGCCTCAACCGAATGATACATTACCAAACACCATTGGGATTATAAGTTTCATGATGCCACAGGCTAACAAATCAGTTTAGTCTTTACGTACAGCGCCCAGCTGTAACAGGATCAAAAGATTTTTAGAACTTTGAGGCATTTCAATATTCCGCAGTTCTACAAATATTAATACACGACAGCTGTGAGATATAAACGTGTTCCCAACTGCATTGCACAGCTAAAGCAAGCAGAAAAATAATGGCCGCAAGTGTAGGAAACGTTCCCCGACTGATGCAGGCAATTTTTTCGTCACACACGCAGTGCGAACGTTCAAGATAACATGCAATGCACGGCCCGCAACAACTTCGAATTTACGTTTCAACTGATGACCGTTGCTTTGCTAAACACTAAAGGCTGAAGGATTTCAGATTAAAAAAAAACTGTATCAGGAGCAACTTATTTTTAGAACATCTAGAAGCATTTTTATATCCCACAGTTAATGAAATCTCCGTGATCGGCTTGTTATCAAGCTACAGATGCCAACGGTTTCATGAAGCATGCATGTGGAGCGATGTGATTGTTTCGTAATAATCGTATACAACGTTAGAAGGGAAATGCTGTTGCTAGTTCCAAAACACTCGCATTAGAAACCTACAACGGCAGTGTCTAATATTTGATCAGCGTTACTGCTGAGTACCTACGTCACAAGGGTGAAGCGGTGCGCCGCTGATGCAATGCAATAGATCAAGGTTTTCCAAATGTCTGCATGTCAACCGTGATCGCAACTTAGTGGTAGTTACTAATGCACTGCAAAATATCTTTTAGAAGCTGATGTGGCAGGTTATACAAAGATTTTTTCAAGCCATTTGTGCAAAGGCAACTGCTCATTTGCAGTTTTCCTCTCTCCAGGCACTTTTCCAGCTGACATGTTAACAAAACGACAACAACTGATTTTAAAACATCCAGGAAACAATGTACTCAATGACTTACAAATGCGGGTAGTTGGTTGAGTAACTGCAGAAATCACTGTGCATTTTGGTGTCTCAAAAAAACTTATGTGGTAAAGTGCAAAATGTCAGTGTATGAACAATAGTGCTTAGTTTCCACTTGCCCATGTGGTGCAAGAGAAAAATGCAAGGAGTGGAGCGAAAAAATGTCTGTGTGTGTGTACTGTGCTGTTTCAACACGGTGCAAGAGAAAAACGCACGTGAATGGACTGAAAAATTATCTGTACATGCGCAGTAGTGCTCTTGTTTTCACGCAGTGCAAGAGAAAAAGCACGTGAATGGACTGAAAAAATGTCTGTTTGTGCGCGTTAACTTTCATGTGGTGGAATCAAGTGCACCGCTGACGTTGTGGAGTATCCAAACCGAATCCAATTACCCGGTTTAAATTAGCATTTTTCGGTATTCCTAAACGCCCATCCCTACCTTCAGCGACACACCCCCTTCTTCCAGGCTAGATGCGCCACTGCATAAAACCATAGATTGATTTTATACAGTACATTAATGTTACTGTTCCTTGTCATACAGAGTTCATGCAGAATCATAAAATTTAAATCTAATGAACTTCCAAGGTTTTAAATGACTTTTTTTGATGGTTTTTATTGATTTAACTCACAAACCAACAGTTATTTTTTGTTTTTACAAACTGCACTATTTCAAACTTATGTCCCTACATTAAAAGTTTAAAACAACACAGAGAGTTACTCTAAATAACTTAAGGTGCACTATATTACCCTTCCCCATTTCAGATTATTTTGAAGCACTGAACATAAATGGAGCTGACATTTACAATAGCAAGCTTAGAACGGTATCACAATTGTTACCAACAGCATTAAAAAATGTTTCGGGCTATTCTTCAGTTTGTGCAACCCTTATCAAAGGCAATGTAGTAGACAGTTGCCAGTATCAAAATGACTGCATGCACAGAGAATAACTAAGATTATTGTTTTCTGCACCCCAGATGCAAACAAAATGCATGTAAATCTCAACAGGAACATATAATATCTTGATATAAGACTGATCCATGGAACTTTTGGGAACATTTTCGGACTAGATCAGGGGTTCTAAACCTTTTTCCCGTTAAGTGCCAACGAGTCATAAAACAGCCTACCCGAACCCCCAGTAAGCTGACACTAAATTAAGTGGTAACATATTGACTAACAGTTAGTAACTAACGAATTTCCTCTAGTGCAGGATATTAAAAAATAGCAATACATGAAAACTCAACTGCTATCCAAGTACCCCTGGAAATCTTCCCATGAGCCCCTACCTACCGGTTCGCGAACCCCAGGTTGAGAACCCTTGGACTAGATCAAGAAAACATGCAACAACATTTTCAAGATATGCTTTATTAACTGAATGCGACCTAACTTTGTTTTGCTTACAACAATGAACTAGCAAAATATCAGTTATGGAACTATCCCAATCATACTGACAGCACTACCATGTTTAGATTTCAAAAACTTTTTAGTAAGAACTTGTCATGAAAAGAAAGCAATGTTAACAAATAGAGATCAACCAATATGGCTTTTTTGGGGCTGATACCAATATTTCGGCCAATGATGGGCCAATAGCCGATACAGGTATTTCCAAAATTTTAAAATCGTGTTTTCTGCTTCATTATCAAAAATACAATGTATTCTATGCCTTACCTTTTTTTCAAAAAACTTAAAAAATCAGGATTTATGAGCTAAAATTTTTCAAATTGCAGCAATTTTAACATTTGATTGACTTATTAGCATAGTATATACTGTCTACAATGAATAAACACAGTGCCATGAATAAGAAAAGAATGTTAAAAATAACAAAACAATAAGAACAGAACACTGAATGAAAGAGAACTGCTTACAGTGATTACAAAAAAAAAAAAAAAAAACAGTGCTTGAAAGTTCAAAGATGGCGAACAATGAAAAGGAGGAAGTACAAAACTGAGGATCAAGTTAAGGTGGTTAAAATTAGTACAATACTGTATTCAATTAACAATACTGTATGCAATTAAATTATTGCCAAAATGAAAAATTTTCCAAAGCAGCAGTAACTTTTTTGGTCTATGATAGTATGTTTGTTAACAGTTACTGGATTACGTAAATCTTGTGAAATTTTGTTTTTGCAAAATATATTTCACAAATCAGCCTTTCAGACTCTTCTGCAACTCAGTGGGTTTTCAATTTTAAAAGTCAATCCAAGCCTCAAAGAATCTAGTTTGGAATTTTGATGAAATATAACATGAAATAACGCATGTCCTTAAAAAAGCAAACTAGTTGCATTAGTTACTGTATCTGAATGAAGTACTGGTATTGATATATGAAATGAAACACCTCAACTTTGATTGATATATGACATGAAACACCTCAAAATTTTCATTTTTGGCAATGGTTAATTGAATACATCATTTTACTAATTTCAACCTCCTTAACTTGATCCTCAGTTTTGTAATTCCTTCTTCCTTTTCATTGTTCACCATCTTTCAACTTCCGGGCACTGTTTTTTTGTTTTTTTTTTGTTGTAACCACTGTAAGCAGTTCTCCTTCATTCAGTTTTTTCTTCTTTTGAGTGAGTTCTTCTGCCCACTGCTTGGCCGCGCTAGATTTCGGGGCAGTGGCGAGCAGCCATTCGGTTGTCTCATCATCCAGAACCATCAGGCCGTGTAGTCCATGAGGAGGTCAGTGGATTGGACATTGGAGGACATGGTCGACGGTTTGTTCTTCTGCGCCACACTCACAGGCCGCAGAGGAGGCTATACCCCATTTGTACAAGCAGAGAGGAAACACCTGACACCAGTGCAGAGGCAGTTGAGCCAGACCCAAGCTCTTCTTGGAAGGGTAATTCTGGGAGGGTGGGTAATGGTGTCTGGAATGAAAATGCGGAGTCTTGTGGGGCTGTCCACCCATTCCGCATTCCATTAGTGATCCACCCAGTCCACAGCATGTACGTTGTTGTTGTCAGAAAAACTGATGAGTTGTTATGCTGCAGGTACAAATGGGTGTCTCGATTTGAGGCACCGTGCATCTGCACTCGATAGACAGGTGAGCGCTGAGTGGAGAAGGTGTCCAGGCTCCATGGCACATGTCCTAGAGACAGTTTGGTTCCATTGTGAGAAAGCGCAGCAGGTTGGATGCCTGCGAGGATTGGAAGGTTGTCTGCTGGTGCAGGACGCAAGCATCCAGTCACAATTCACAAGGCGTCGTTGATGAGGCGGGTATGAGCACTGTGGCACCAAACAGGAGCGCAGTACTCTGCAGTTGAATGCACCAGGGCTAGGGTGGCTGTACGCAACAATCTTGATACAGCACCCCAAACAGAGCCAGCAAGTCACCTCAAGAGTGCGACGTGTGATGTTAGCTTCTTGCAAAGTGACTCAAGGTGTCAGCGATACGTGAGCAACCTGTCCAACATTACTCCGAGGTATTTGGGCTCAGAGCAGAAGGGCAGGGTTTCATTGTTGAAGTTGACTTTCAGCTCACGTTTTGCTTCCTTGTTGTTGAGATGGAAGACTGCTGACACTGTTTTTGTAGTGCTGAGTTTTAGTTTTAGTCTGGAGGTATTCATCTAATGTTGCCATGCCCTTGCTCAACACCCCTTCCACTGCCTGTCAATCTCCATCAGCATGCATGATTGCTAGGTCACTTATCTTCACAGAAGTTTAAAGAAAGGAAATTAGGTTGTTCAACAAAAGTAACAGTGTAAGCTCCATGTATCAGTGTTTTATTTACATTACTATGGAACACTGAATAGTGCCATGACAAGGCACTTCTATCTTTGTTATTTTCATCAATTTCACAATTTGGTCTGTTCCAATTACTGTAATGCAATGACCATCTCTTGGAGAATTTGTTCTTGGTTTCACTGACATATTGTTCTTGGCAAATAACACAAGTCGCTACATAAATACCATAGTTTGTGCATGTCAAGTTTTGGTTGAGTGGGAAGGTATTATTTTTGCCTATTATTTGTGAAACACATGGCACCATTGATTTGTTGTGTTTCCCATGGTGACCACAAAGTGGTTGCAAGGACCTGACACACCTTTGACATGCTCTCTCGTCTTGCTTAAACTTTGCTCTAAGCATTTGCCCAATTGTAGTTGGCCTTTTGTAGGTTATCATTGCGTTTGGATTTAAGATTTTTTTCTCTCTGTTAGAGTTGTCAGGTCAGGGGAATATGTAGTCCAAACCTGGGGATCATCTTTCTTGTAGCATTTGAGAACATAGCCTTTCTTCCTGATTTGATGCCATTGCTATCATGTCATTAGTCATGGCCAAAGGGAATTTTGAGCGAATTGCTTTTTCTTTGATTCAGTTTAAGCTGCTGAGGTTGTCTTCTTTCCTTTGGTTAAGATGACTAAGACGTCTCAATCTCATTGCTTCTCTAAATAAGATTGACTTGAATGTTGACTTTGGGTGGTGTGATTCTGAGTTTGTGAACTGCTTTCTCTCTGCTGTGGGTTTAACAAAGTCTTTAGTGACAAAGCTAAAATCATTGTCCGTAGTTATGCAATGATTAACATCTAGGAATTCAACTTCATCCTTTTGATTGGCTGTGCAAGCTTGGCAAAACATTAATTCCAAACCACTGTTGGCAAATGCTGAAGATAGTGATTGCCGGATGCTTTCATTTGACAATTGTGATGTAGCTACCCAGATTAAGTCATCGATAAATCTGCGGAAAAGTGCTGCCTCATGTAGCACAACCACTAACTTTCACCAAGCTTGCACAGCTGTACCACAGCCATCATGTACCACAACCTGTAGAAAAGTGCTGCCTCATGTAGCACAATGAGGTGCTGATGTTCCCAGCAGATTGCAACCAGTGCACAGGTATGTCTTTGGTATCCATGGTCAACTTATGTGTTTTGAAAAGCAGGTAGGCAGGTGCATTGCAACAAAAAATCTTTGCGATACAAGTTGCTTTTGCATTTTATTCCAGTTACATGTAGCAGCAGTTCATTGTTTACTGCACCTATATCATGGAGTATGACCATAAATTCGTTGCAATCTTTTTCCCATTTTTCAAGGTAAGCATCACATCCCTTTGCAGACACATCCATTTTTCAAACTGTTGCAGTTCTTTGGTCATAATGGTGTTGTAATCTTCGTAATTAAGGATTACAATTTTCCCATCCTTATCCACTCGGCAGATCACAATTTGCTTTTCTTCTGTTAGTTTAGAAAGTTGGCTGAGACTTTTTCTTTGTTCATTTGATAAATTGCTCTCTGTTCTGTATGCATCTAACACCAAAGGTTTAATGTTCCTTAAAACTTTGGCGTCCGCTAGGATTCAGGGATTTTAAAAAAAAACTGCCTAAATACACGTGGCTTTGCTCAGGAATTTCTCTGGTCCGGTATGCTCTACAGACCCGGTAAAAGTCTCAAAAGACGCAGCAAGTCTTCTAGTCTGCACTCGAAAAAAAAATTTTTGCTTGGGGGTTGCGGGTTTTTTGTGAGTGACATCATAAGTTGAGGGCTTTAAGGCCACCTTGACCCACTTTGCCTGGCCCTGGGCGTCAACCGTTAGGTGGTAGTATTTCGCTGAAGGTTTTACTGGAAACTAGGCTACAATCTGAGTCTTTTGATACTTTGGATGAACTGCTGGGGTTTCGGGTTCAAAAGTTGTGATGTAAGTTAGTAAAAATATTTGACTAATTAGCTAATTAGATAATTAATCAATTTGTTTATTTTAGATCTTAACTTTTGAACCAGAAACGCTAGAAAGTCGATCAAAGGCTCAAAAGACTCGGACTCGAGCCTAGTTTCCAATGAAAACTTCAGCGAAACACTTTGGCCTAGCGGTTGGGCCCTAG